>UMFI01040475.1_pt1 | contig 16281 bp, 26 predicted proteins | sample 1964951 | NCBI WGS metagenome assembly UMFI01 (sample SAMEA4836040, study PRJEB28245) | human gut metagenome | biome: gut microbiome; material: fecal sample | place: Denmark | collected 2008 | reverse complement strand
AAGAAGTGACAGGAATTTTAACCGATATTGGCACAGAGGAATCAGCACATACAAGATGGAAGTAAAAAAGATCAGCGAGAAATACGCGGAAAAACGTCTATGGAAAAAGAAGAATGCCGTTGGCCACGGGCGTTTTTCTCTGTTTTTGTAAAATCTATTCTTTCAATCACATTCTTCAAAGCTGTATTTTTATCTGCAGCATCAAAAGTATCCCATGCATTTAGAAGCTCCTGACATTTAGGGACAAATGTGGAGCGGTTCTTTTTTGACAAATCGAGGCGCACGATATCAGCATTCACAGATTCAATTTTCTTATCAAAATCTTTTATTTTATCTTCCAGAGCAGTAGAACGCTCAAAGAAAATCTCTTTTGTATAAATCCCCTGCTCTAATAAATCGAATAAGGATCCCCGTTGCTTCAGAGTTGTCTCCTTTTCTTTTTCCAAATTCGCAAGAATGGACCGGAGAGATTCTTGCTCGGAATCATCTGCACTTTCAAAATTATTTACCTTGTAGTCAGCTATGTAGTTGCGGATCCATTCCAGGACAGCGTTTTCGAGTTCTTCAAGTTCAATAGCTACAGTGGTGCATCCGGCATATTGGCAAATAAGATAATCACGAGGCTGTTTGGCGGACATTTTTTTTCTAACCATGACACGCCCGCAACAAGAACACCGGACAATTCCGGCGAACGGATTCTGAATTCTACAGCTACGTTTTACCGGAGCGGTCATGGAAGAACTTACAGAGTTCGCCCGGTAATAGAGATCTTCCGAGATACATCCAGGATGTTTTCCTTTTACTAAAATATAATCATCTGCCTTCGGACGGCTGGTTGCGATTTTTCCATTTACAATTGCTTTTTGTGATTTTCGATAATTCCAACGTAACATTCCTATATTTACAGGGTTTGAAATGATTGTTTTTACAGTAGCCGGATTAAAAGGCTTTCCACTACGAGAAACGATTCCCATGCCGGTTAATGCAGAACAGGTCTTCTGGAATCCGTATTTTTTATTCCCCATAAAATCATACATAAGTTTCAAAACCGGATTTTCTTTTTCGTCTGGTACGAGCGTAAAATGCTTGCAATCATCCGCTTTTACACGCCTCCAACCGTATGGAGCGATGTTGCCGACATAATAACCGTCTTTTACAGATCGAATACGCCCAGCCTGCATCCTACGTTTAATAGTGGCATATTCACGCCGAGACATAAAAAGAGAGAACTCGAAGTATTCATTGTCGTTCTCAATCGCTGGATTATAAGTCTTTCCTGGAGTAACGATCAGAGTGTTGGAGTAGAAGAAAGCTCTCTGAACACGTCCTTGATCAATAGTGTCACCTCTGGCGAGACGTTCCACTTCCATAACAAGGACACCTTCCCAGATACCGGATTCAACTTCGGATAAAAGGCGGACCATTTCCGGTCTAGCATCGATGCTATCTCCGGATACGACTTCTCTGTAAATAGCTCCGATCGGAAGGCTTCTGGCACGTGCAAGTTCAAGAAGAGTTTCCTCATGACGTTTCAAAACATCAATTCCGAGTGCTTCGAGGTCGGAATCTTTTCTGGATTTTCTTAAATAAATTACATACATAATGTATCAGCTCCTTTGTATTTTATGAAAAAAAGGGTACAAAAATAACAGCCTGAGAACTTTTGTTCTCTTGCGTGGCTGCTCCGGAGATGATACAATATTATTTGCATTTGGGTATCTCTTCGGAGAACTTAATGAGAAACATATTGGCGTATGTTTCATCGCTCGACCGTTCCTGTTGGCGCAGGAGCGGTTTTTATTTAATGATCAGATAAATAACCTTTATCTTTTAATTCGAAAATCTTTTTGTGTAAAGAAACTGTCGTTTTATAACTTCTAGCCATAAGAAAAAACGGAAGACTAAATATAATAAAAATCATTCCGAAGGCTAAAGAATAGGAAAAACCAATTAGCCCAAAAAGAAGTAAAGGAATGGCAAAAACAAGAGAAAGAATACTGCATACGCTATAAAGCTTAATTTTCTCAGGTTTACCATTCGGTTTTATAATTGCTTCTCGATCTTGATCAAGGACAAAACCAATCTGGATAAGAGAAGAGTATTTCTTCTTTTCTTGTGGTGTCAATATTTTTTCTAATTCAGGATCCATAGAAACTACTGATCCAATCTGCTCATTGACGTGGGCATGAGTGTGTGAAACATTATGCGAATCAGAAGATGATAACCCTTTATAGATGTCATTCACACCAAAAGTTGTTTTATTGTAGACTTTATTATACGCAGCCTTTTTCGGATTTTTAATCCATCCGGATCCTTTCTTCCCATATCCGGGAATAACAGCTTTTTTAACGGCTCTTTTAGCTTTTCCGGTTGTTCGCGCCTTAATGCTTTTCTTAACACTGGGTTTTCTCATTCCTACTTTCATTTTTGGCATCCTTTCTGTTACTATCATGTAAACATTGCAAGGTACAGCAAATCGTATGAATATCATCATCCGTCAGTTCATCGAAATTATCAAGTTGCGATTGAATAGAACTGATCAGAGAATCTTTTGTATTACAGCTTTGTTTGTCGGAGGAGCGCTGAAAAAATGCAGCAACCAGCGCAAGAACGGCGAAAAGCATTTCATAGCAAAAAACATTCGCTCTTTGTTCCTCATTGGTAAAACCCCCCATACATTTACATGCATAGATTTTAATTATAGTTAGATAATAATCCTATGGAAATTTTATTATCTAAAATTATGCACAAAAGAAATCTAACGGTACGTCAAGTAGAACAGATGACCAAAGTCCCAAAATCCACCATAAATGATATTATGAATGGAAAATCACCACGGCTGGACACATTGGAACAGCTGGCAGCAGGACTGAAAGTCAAAATATCTGATTTATATGACTCTCCGTACAAATAAGTGTCCGAGTTCTCGGACAAATTTAAAAATCGCGTTACTTCTCCAGTTTTGGATTGTTATTATAGTAGAAGCTACAATAAACAGAACAAATGTTCGTTAAACTCTTGAAAATAATTGCTTCAAGATGTAATATAAAAGCAAACATACGTTCGACATAAATCTGGAGGAGTTACATATGAAAGATCTCAAAATTCTATTATCAAAATTAAATGAATCTGATTATAAGATCATCCGGCAGCTCTATGCCATCTTATACAGATATCTGGAAAAACGGGGAAGGCTTTAGTCCTTCTCTTTTTTTATTCCATCAGAAACCCTTTTGAAATAATCACGAATCACTTTCTTTGATTTCTCATCCAGATCGTGATAATCTTTCATAATTTCTATAATCATATCGTAAAATGGATTCCCTTCTCCATCGTAGTCGAGAAGATCTTCCACAAAATAACCGATCTCTTCTTTAACCGATCTAGGTACAAACATTTCGCCCTCGCCGGTACGAAGCCATTTTTCGCTGATGTTGTGATTGGACAGCATTATGATGTGTTGTTCTGTAACTTTTCGCCGTCCGGATTCAATATCGGAAACACCGGATTTAGAAATTCCAAGCCATTTCCCAAATTCTTCTTGATTCAAATTTAATGAAAGGCGAAGCTGCTTTAATCGTTCGTTCATTTTTGTTCACCCCTTTCTATGACGCATTATAACACACGGGAGAGTGTAAGTAAATAGAAAAGTTCGCAAACAGAACAAAAAGAAGTTGACTAAGTTCTGGATGCGTGATATTATATACGCAAACGGAACAACAGAAGAGAGGTGAAGAAAAAATGACATTTTTTGAAAAAGCAGCAATAGTAGGTGTTTGGGGAGTTGCAATTGCGGCAGTAGCAATAATGAAAAAAATAGAGCCCGAGAATAAGGTATATCCTTTCTGGGCTCTGGCACTTGCAGCTATAAATATGATTGTAATAATTTGGGGGTAAGTTTACTTTGATTATTTTACCGCTTCAAGTAAATAAGACGGTTTAGTTTCTTCCAGATCATTGCGCAAGACTAAACATACGGTTCTTAAGTGTGCATTGTAATCAGCAAGAAGCTCATCCGATACGCCGGAGTCTATAAAATTTGAGCTTATATAATCGATAAAAGAAATCAATTGATCTTGACTTTTTGCGCTGCAATATAGAAGTGCATTGTTTGCATTTGCAGTTACAGCAACAAAGGTATTATAAGATCTGGAAAGAGCGATGTAGTCATTGGCAGATTTTATGAAATCTGCATAAGCTTTTTTCTTATCAGAATAATAGGTGTTTAACTGAATAGATTCGGCTTGCTGTAAGATTTCTAATTTTTTGAGTTGCTGATTTTGATCCATTTCAGACTGGTGAATTCGGGTTAGATGGATGTTATTGAATAGCGCAATTAAAACGGCTGAAACAATAGGACCGAGAGACAAAATAATTGTTGATATTACTTTGATATCCATAGAAATCTCCTTTCTTAAAAACTCGGCATGGCAGTGCCTGTGTTTAAAAGTATAGGAGAAAACCGAATTATTTGCAACAGGTGAAAACAGTGAGTAGAAAAGTGGGGTGATGAGAAGAATGAATGAACAGGAGAAAAAAGAAATAACTGAAATGACAGAAGTGGCAAAATATCTTGTGCTGCATGATCCACAGGGATTTGTGATTGCCAAAAGCAATATGGATATCTTAAAAGCCAGAGCGGATCTGGAGAAGCAGGGAGCGGAAATTGTAAGGTGAAGTCATTGGAATCGTAAAAGGATATGCGCTTTGTGCAGAAAATCAGAGGAGGTGATGGAAGAAAATGAACATTTGCGAAGCAACAAAGAAAGCACTGGAAGAAAACAAGTGTATAAGAGAGAAACCTTATAAGGTAAAAGTAAAACCTATAAAGGGAGATGTCGGGACGATAATGGGACTGGATGGGAGCCATCCTGTTAAAGGATGGCAGCCAACAGCCAGAGAGTTGATTTCTGAGTCGTGGGAAGTTATGGAATAAATTGAGCCAGAAAATTTACGACATTAAGAAGAGTTTCCTTTTTCTGGTTTTCCATGGTGACAATGGCTTTATCGGTAAGGGAAGAATCGTAAATAAAATCACTGGCATGATGATTGTCAAGATATCCATTACGACCTAATTCGCACATACAATCGTCAACATCGGAAACAGACCAATCAGGGAAAAGCAATTTCTGAACAGATTCGGATGAATCAAATTCTTTCGAAGCGCTGCGGGAAAGACCGTTAGAACGGCGCAGACAATATTCTTTGTATAGATGATAAAGAACGGTTTTTGAATCTTTTGTAAGCATAACGTAGCTCCTTTCTTTGATACTCAGCATGGCAGTGCCGGTAGTTAAAGTATAGGAGAATCTGATGAAAAGGGCAACAGGAAAGAAAGAGGTGATAAAATGCAGGAATTGTTGAAAATTAGTTATGAAGCAGAAAATCCGACTGTTTCAGCAAGAGAGCTTTATGATCGATTAAACATTAAAAGCAATTTTACAACTTGGTTCAGGCGTATGTGTGAATATGGCTTTGAAGATGGAAAAGACTTTTTTCCAAAAATGGAAGAAAGTACCGGTGGCAGACCTTCCGAGGAATTTGCCATGAAAATTGATATGGCAAAAGAAATCTGCATGCTCCAGCGATCACCGGAAGGCAAGCGGATCCGCCAGTACTTTATAGATCTGGAGAAAGCATGGAACACACCGGAACAGATATTTGCCAGGGCATTAAAGATGGCAGACAAGACTATCGAAGAACTGAAGCACAATAATGCAGCCCTTCTGGAAGATAATGTCCGGATGAAACCGAAAGAAGTATTTGCGGATGCGGTAGCAACAAGCCAGAGCACAATCCTGATTGCGGATCTCGCAAAGCTCCTGAAGCAGAATGGCGTGGATACCGGTCCGAAGAGACTCTTTGAGTGGCTGCGTGTGAATGGTTATCTGATCCGGAGGAAAGGAACAGACTACAATATGCCAACGCAGAAGTCAATGGAGCTGCAGCTGTTCCAGGTAAAAGAGTCTACGGTAAATAATCCGGATGGATCCGTGAGAATCAATAAAACTACAAAGGTTACAGGCAAAGGTCAGCAATATTTTATCAATAAGTTTTTAAAAGAGTAGGCGAGGACAAAGCAAGAAGGACAATCTGGACAGCATAGCATAAAAAGAGGTGATGATAGATGATTGTTGAAACCATGCAGATCGGAAACGCAACCATACGGGTGCATGATGATTGCTTTAAAAAGACGAAAGAGGAAATGCAGCAATGTGCAGATGGATTTTTCAGAGTTCTGATCGAAGCTGCAGAGAGAAAAAAGGAGAAAACCGCGTAAGCGGTACCGGTTGGACAAGCAAAGGAGGGATAAGAGATGTTTTATAAAATTGCAAAGGCATTAAGTAAAGCGACTATTATTTTGGGATTTGTGCTTATGGTTGGTGGCGGTTCGGAAAAGAGTCAAGAACTGTTTTATTTATATGAAGCACTTGGAATAGTCACGTTTGCCGCCGGAGCGTTTGCACTGGAATGTTTTTGGTATCAAGAGCACCAATATCGGAAAAGGAAAATAAGGGAGGCGAAGGAGCATGCCGGAGGAGAAGCAGCGTAAGAAGCGGATTCGGGTGGAGAAGCTGGATGAGTGGATTGAGACTTTGAAATCAATAGAAAGAGTCAACCGTGATTCCGAGTATTTCAAACAAAATGCAATCCCATATTTGGAACAATATGTAGACAGCCTGAAAGAAGCTGGCAGAAAAACAGTAGTATTGGAGGACAAGCAGTGAAAACAGTAAAAGTAACACCGGATAACATTATTTCGATAATAAATGTAGATTTTGATGATTTCCGTGATCTGCAGAAAGCAGTAGGCGGGCATTTTGAAACTGTAAGCACAAAAACCTTGTATGAGACGTTTAAAATGCCAATGATCATGCTGGTGGATGAGGATGGAATAATGAAGCAGAAAGAAGTCAACCGCCTTGGAAGCTATTTTTATGATGCAGACAGGCACGGATGGCCAATCTTAGGAGATATTGTATTTGCAATTGCAGCCGGAGAAGATATTGAAGCACCGGATGATGCGGAAGCTCTGATGGTATTCCTGAAAATGAATTTTTCGTACTTAAAAGAAGAATAAAAAACGCTTGCGAAAAGAAATATCGCAAGCGCCGCAACCATAAAGGTACACGAATAATCTAAGCACTTATAGTGTACCTTTTAGCGGCTGGAAAGTCAAGTATTTACAGGGCGACTGCCCTTTTTAATAACTTGATAAGACTATTAAAGTTATGAGGACACGCTATGAGAATCAGACGAGTGACATACGATTTGGGAAATGTAATAGAGAGACAGGAATATCTGGACGGAAGGTATGGAGCACCGGGAGAGAAGAGAGCCAAAAAGAAGAAAGCCACACCGGAGGAAGTGGAGCAGGTCAACCAGTGGACCAGAGAGAGGAAAGCACGTCACAGACTCCGGATGTATTTCAAAGTGAATGATTACTTCTTCACTATCACATATCAGAAAGAAGAACGTCCGGCGGACATGAAGCAAGCGGTAAAAGATTTTGAAGATTTTTATAAATATTGCAAGAAAGAATACCGGAAACGTGGCGAGGAACTCCGGTGGCTCCGGAATATTGAATGCACGCCGTCTGGCAACTGGCATGTCCATGTAGTTCTGAACCGAATCCAGGATACCGATCTGATCATAGCTGCAGCCTGGAAGCATGGGAAGGTTCGGAATAAGCAGTTGCTATACGAAAAAGGAGAGTTCCGGAAACTCGCCCAGTACATCACAAAAAATGAGAAAACACAGAAAAAATATGTGGAGGACGGTGTTCTGGATCACAAGATCAAAGAAGCGAGTTTTTCAAGATCCAGAAATATGCCGCTTCCGGAACCGGAGACAGATATTCTGTACCGGTGGCAAAAAGAACCGAGACCGAAAAAAGGATACTACATAGTAAAAGACACCTATTTTGAAGGAATCAACAAAGCAACCGGATTTCCATATCGGCATTATGAAATGATCCGGATAAGGAGGACGGAAGATGAAGATAGAACTGTTCACGGAAGTAAACTTCCGGGGACCAACCGCAAAAAACGGAAAGTGCATCGCTCTGGTAGAATGCGAGACTAAGAAAGGACCGGCGGTCAAAGCACAGATCGAGACCGAACAGAACACGACCTACCACAGAATGAGCATGATCGCGATCCTTGTCGGTCTGAGAATGCTCCGACCGTGTGAAGTGACTGTCTACACGCCGGATCAGTTCCTGGTCACCACCATAAATGAAGGAAACATGGACAAATGGAAACGGGAAGAGTGGCGCAGACCACATGGAAAAGAGATAAAAAACAAAGAGCTCTGGCAGGAGCTGTCAGAGCAGATGGAAAAACACCGTGTAACCCTTGAGTTTTCCGAGTCTACACGGTATTCCGATAGACTACAGTTCAAAATGAGATAAAAACAGGAGAAAACCTTGAAAACACTGAGAAAGAGAGGAATTTGAAATGACAACCATGAGCTATACAAAAAGGAGTCCTAAGATGGAGCAGTTAAGTATAGAAGACTGGAAACCGGATGCCTGCCCGAAAAATATAACCGTAGAAGAATATCTGGCCACATTTCCAAAAATCAAATTAACCCGCCGGGAATATCTCCAGACACTTCCCTTGTATCATGCGGCTCTGTACCTTGCAGAGACAACCCCAAAAGTACACACTTCACAGGAGTGGTATTTATACCTGAATGAAAAAGTAGACCAAAGTGGGGAGGTGTTGATCAGTGAATATGATGTTTCCGAAGCCGACCAAACAGAAGAAACGTAAGAAGCACAAAAAAAGCATCATGCAGCCAAAAGGCGACCGCCGGTGCTACCTGTGCATGTTACTGGATGGAGATTTTACATACAAGCCATATCTGGAAGAGCATCATGTTTTGTTTGGTAACACCCATGCATTTGCAGAGGCGGAAGGGTTAAAAGTAAATCTCTGCCTGGAACATCACCGAAACGGACCGGCAGCAGTCCATAACAATGCCAAGAACGCACGGATCCTGATGGCGAAAGCCCAGGAGGTTTACGAAAGAACCCATACAAGGGAAGAATGGATGAAAAACGCCGGAAAGAATTATTTATAGGCACCACAGGAAGTTAATATATCACAATTTCGCAGAGTGCATGGCTGCCCGGTGCGGCAGCCAGAAAGGAGCGACATGAAGAAAGAGTTACTGGAGATCAAAAGAACTCTAACAATAGACAGGTACAATATCACAAGGATAACCGGATATATCGTAGATAATGACCGGAACTGCAGGCTGGAATTTGTCAAAAACTTTTTAAACCTCGAAGAGACGGAAACATTCAAATACTTGGATATCTTAAAAAAAGTTTTATCTGGAAAGCCTGGAAGAAATATGTTTCAGCTGGATTTTAAGGAGAAAACAAGAAAGCAGCATCTGAACACGATTGTAAAAACAGGGTTAGAAGACAATGATGTACGCCAGATCTTCCTGGAAGAGATTGCAGAGTCTATTGGCATATTGAATAAAGAGTATTCTTTGATTCTAATTGCCAGTGGAATCTACGACATTCCAGGAATTGCCACGGACGGAGCGAATCTGGATGAAAGTGAAGAGGTTTATGAGTACATGATCGGATGTATCTGCCCGGTAAGCTTATCGGCAGCAGGATTATCTTATAAACCAGAACTGGCAGATATTCAGGAACGTACAAGAGACTGGGTAGTAAGTATGCCGACACAAGGATTTTTATATCCGGCATTTACAGACCGCCACGAAGATCCGGAACATATCTGGTACGATGGTTAACGCAGGAAGTTCTTCCGAAGCTTACAATGCTGCGGTTGAGCTGTTCGGTGCGAAAGCTGGTCCTGCACTAGCAGAGTTTTGTCAAAGCGGAAAACTGAATTTTGACGAACTCGGCGCATCTCTTAATGATAATCTGGGAAGCGTAAATGACACCTTTGAAGCTACACTGGATCCAGCTGATCAGTTTAAATTGACACTGAATCAGCTGAAAGATGCTGGATTTGATGTCGGAAATGCACTGGGACCGGTGCTTGCTGAATGTTTACAGATGGTCACTCCGATTCTGAAAGATATTATTGCTTCGTGGAACTCTTTGTCTCCAGGAACACAGGAGATGATCTTGAAGTGCTTATTATTGGCGGCTGCACTCGGACCGGTATTTAGCATTATAAGCAAAGTATCTGGTGGAATCTCTGGCGTGATCGATGTCGGAACGAAAGTTGCTCCGGTTATTGCCAAGGCAAAAACAGGATTCGCAGCATTTAACGCTGTTCTTGCAGCTAATCCGATTATCATAGTCATAGCAGCAGTTGTTGCACTTATTGCAATTTTTGTCACTCTCTACAACAAATGCGAATGGTTTCGTGATGGCGTAAATGCTGTCTTTGGCGGAATCCGTGATTTTATTAAGGGAGTCGTTGACAAAATTAAGGGATTCATGAGTTTTGAATGGAAACTTCCGAAAATCAAGCTTCCACACTTCAAGGCAAGCGGATCATGGTCGCTTGTTCCGCCGAAATTTCCGAAATTCTCCGTAGATTGGTATGCGAACGGTGGTATCTTGAACAGTCCGACAATTTTCGGAATGAACGGAGACAGAATGATGGGCGGTGGCGAAGCCGGAGCGGAGGCAGTTCTTCCAATCGACTTACTAAAGACTTATATCCGTGATGAGATGCAGTCCAATAATACTGTACTTGCTCAGTTGATTGCTGAAGCTTTGTCGGAATTGACATTTGTCATTGAGAATAACATTTCACTCGGAGACAAAAAGCTTGCTGATGTACTAGTAGATGCCATCATCAAAAAGCTGTCCTCTAGCGTTAAATGGAAGAAAGGAGCTGTCGGAGTATGATGGACGTAGAATACAATGGAATTCTTGCATCAAGCTTAGGAATCTATGCGAAAAATATTCCTGACATTCCGGCAGCTGTCCGAAAAGAAAAGACAGTGGATATTCCTGGCATGGACGGAACGCTGATTCTGTTGGAGGGAGGTTATGAATCCACAGAAATCAAAGTGGATTTTAACTTTATTGGAGATTCTGACCGATGGGATGAACGTTTCGGACTTGCAAAAAAATGGCTGTCAAAAAGAGGTGGATTGCTCCGGTTTGGCTGTGATCCGGAGCATTACTACAAGATTTTGAAAGTTGAAGTGGACGATGGGAAACGTACTACGGAAAGAGTTGGTAATTTTACAGCTACTTTCCTAACCAAAGATGGACTTAGGTATCTCGAAAGCGGACTCGGAGAAATGCCTGCGAGTGATGTGGTAGATAATCCTTATGAGATTGCCTATCCAATCTATAAGATTACTGGCGAGGGCGAATGCACTCTTGTCGTCAATGATGGAAAAATGGTGGCAAATATAGGGCAAAACCTAATCATTGACACAGGACGGAAGCTTGCATACAGAGAAGACGGAACACTTAGTAATACGTCTGTGACTGGTGATTACGATAACCTCATTTTGATTGAGGGGAGAAATAAAATCGAAATTACGGACGGATTTGAACTGAAAGTAATTCCGAATTGGAGGCGTTTATAGTGATTCAGATTTATAGTGCCGAAAATAAAGATTATGATCACAATGGAGATATGACACTTCTTCCGGAAGAATGTTCTGTTCATGTGGTACTGAATGGCGAATGGACAGCCACATTAGAGCATCCGATTGATGATGAGGGCAGATGGAAATATATCAATGACAATGCAGTTGTTAAGATGCCATCATTCAATGGCGAACAGTTGTTCCGTATTAAAAATAAAGAAAAAAGAGATTCAGGAGTGAGTGCAGAGCTTACTCCTATCTTTTTGGATGCAAAAGAGGATTGCTTTTTATTGGACGTAAGACCAACCGAGAAGAATGGACAAGATGCATTGGACATGCAAGGATTGAAGCAATCAATCTCGAAAAGAGTGAAAGAGATAAAGCGATTGAAGCAGAGAAAAACGCAAGAATCAAGGCAGACGATGAAATCAAAGCGAATCGCGCAAAAACTCTCGATGCGGTAAAAACCACTACAAAAGAGGGTACATTTGCTGATGCCTTGGCGGTTAAAGAACTGAGCGAAAAGATGGACGGTATATACGTAAAGACGGAGAATCTTGGAAAGAAGATTGCTATATTTGTAGACTCAGTTGTAAAAGGTTCAGTTAGCTTTAACACATCGGACTACTTAAAAGATGGAGTCAAATACGCTTTTACCGTAACCGTGTCCTCGGCTGTTAACGATACATCTTGTGCGCAGGAAATAAGCTGCAAGCTTAATAATACGCTGATTGGCCAGAATGGTAATTACTGTAAATTATCATCTACATTTTGCGGACGATGCTCAAAAGGAGACACAATCCTTGTTACGTCATACAAAAATGGCGGGGAGTGGAGCATGTTTAACACGAGACTGATTTTTGTTCCGGTAGATTAGGAGGTGATGGAAAATGGCGGAAATCAATTATATCGAAATTAATGCGGAAAATCGCAGTATTACGATTCCACAAAGCGAAAAACTACTTGGAGTCGAAAATGACAGCAAGGCAATCCGAAAGTACTTCCGATGTCCGAAAATTGTCGGAGATGGAATTGACCTCACAAAATCCGATGTGCATATCAACATCCAGAATGCATCAAATAAGGTATCCGGAAAAGACAGATACAATGCCGAGAATTTAAAGGTGTCTGGCGAAAATGTAACTTTTGAGTGGAGTCCTCTGCGGAAAGCTACATCACACAAAGGCACTGTCAGATTTAGCGTGTGCGTGACTGAAGAAGGTACAGACAGAGAATGGAATACCACGATCGCGACCTTGAACGTGTTAGAAGGCGAAGAACTTTTTACAGAAAAAGAGCGTGAAGAAAGAGGCTCTGACTTTGCCGGAATCCTTACTGCGGACGCAACCGCGGATGCAGACAGCATTGAACTCGGAAAGAGCGCCTATGTGAATGGAAAGAAAATTGAAGGGACGTTGACGAGCAAAAATGAAATTAAAGCAGTTGCAAAAAAAACGGAACTATCATCCACACCAATAATCATTCCGAACTATGGTCAGAGTACAATGCCGGTGCTTAAGCATACAATTGAAGTCTCTCTTGCAGACACGAGTAAACCGGTACTGTTAAAAGGAGACATTAAAAAAACGGTTGTGTACAACGAGGCAGGCAGTATTTATGGAGATGCAAAAGCGTCAGATGTAAGAGTCGGAAAAACATTTACGTCAAGCAATGGCATGAAAATTACAGGAACGCTGGTAACTAGCGAGGTCAAGTACGGAACAATAACCGGAAAAGGAATGAATGGCCAAGCGATTGAAACTGGACTTAGCAATGTGTCGAGATTCATAATGGCGAGAAAATTTCCGAGCAGTAATGCTAAACACGGAATCTTATCGTTGGTGTATAAGGACGGAAAATTAAGCGGAATAGCTGGATTTATCGGAGTTGGCTACAACTCGGTGGATAACCACAGTATCGGTACAGTTGCAATAAATAAAGGAACCATAACTTACACGCCAAAAGCTGATGAAGATATGTCCGCGCTCACAGAGGGCGATACCTACGACTGGATTGCGATTGGAGAATAAAAGAATAGGAGAATCAACATGAAAAGAAAAAGAAGAAAATTAGCAGCTATCATCTGCGCACTCACACTGGCTCTTTCCAGTGCCGTACCGGTGTCGGCTTGTACGCCACCACTTAAACCACCGTCTGTCGAAATCCCAGATATTACTTTTCAGCCAGATGATGCTCTGAAAGAAGCTATCAGCAATGCTGCGAAAAACTGGATTGAGAAATGCATCCTCGGTACTCCGACAGTGGAATATGCATCGTACTATAAAAGCCAGTCAAGGTATTTTAGTTATACTTATGCAGCAGTCAAATGGTCAGAAGTTGAAAATGCAACGTATTACAAAGTGCGTATCACAAAAGCTGACGGAACGTGGAAAGAATACGATACGACCTATACAGCATTTTACTCTACCAATTACACAGATGATTTTGTGGCAAACGGGATGGATGGAGCAACCGTTAAAGTGAAAGCATATGGAGATAATGATACATTCGGCTGTTGGTCAGACAATGCTAATATTGCGATTGCGAGATTTGGATATTAGGAGGAGATAGCATGATTAAAGTACTAGACGTAGAAAGACGATTACCAGACGGATCTATAAGAGTCCACTTGATTGCAGATTCAACTTTGGACACGCTCCCAACAAATTGCAAACAGGTAACTGGGCTTGACGTAGATTATCCGATTGGCATCGGATCAAGCTGCATTACGGCGAGCTTGGATATAGCGCTTGTTGGAGCGAATGGGAAATGGGGTGAATGGCAGTAATGAACGACTTTTTAACACAGGCGATTGCGATGAAAGCGCTTAAGAACGGTGGATCCGGCGGAGCGGCAGGAGAAAATGCCGAGCAGATTGCGAAGAATAAAGCCGACATTATTTTGCTAAAGGAAGATATCACTGATTTGAAGAGTGTAATGAAAGACATTCACAACAACACTCCACACGCATCAACCATTAAAGACTTTTATAATATCCGCAGAACTGGAAAGGTGTATCAGACAAAAATCTGGAAATTCGCAACCAATCCAACATCTAGCGGAGAGAAACTGTTAGATAATGCTGGATTGGAATTTATTCCGTCCACTGATACAACCGAGGGAAAGGACGATTATCTGAATGGCAATCACCCTCTTTTTGACTGGGTACATTGTAATTACAAGCGTAATGATGATGGCACGGCATATCCGATTGCTACAGAATATGATGATACTTATCAAGAAACAGGTAGCGTTGATGTTGGTGCTATGCAGATGAGTTTTTGGTGGAATTGGGACGCATCAAATCCAGAGTACGATTTGGTAACGATCTCTGACACACCAAACGAAAAGTATAAATTAAAACCGTGGACAGAATGCAAGCGTGCAGACAGAACAATAACTCCGTGGTGTATTGGTTCTGCTTATGTATCAGGTATTGCTTCTGACGGATTACTAAGAAGTCAGCCTGGATTAAAACCTGAAAGAAATCAGAGTCATAACAATATGATTACGAATTATCAGAAAAAGGGTAAAGGTTATTTAGGTGCTGGTTCAGAAAGAAATACATTTCAGATTCTTTTCAACATCATCAAAGGTGCTACAAAGAATAGTCAGAGTTTATTCCAAGGATGCACAGGATACAGTTTCCAATACTCTGCTTCCATCGAATCTGCTGATGCACATACGTATTTCCCGGTTACAAACGCACAGGCGCAGAACATTCTCACTGGCTCTTATGTATCAGTTGGTTACGGTCAGCTCAATGACGGAAAGAACGGTGTAAATAATGACCGTGGAGTAGCGAATATTCATAAATATGCAGATGATGTAAAAGTACTTAAAATTGAAACCCTTGACGCAAATAATAAAGCGGTCTATTTGGATATCGAAACAGGATTTAACACCATGCCGATTAAATTATCCGATACAGTAAATGCTCCTATCACTATCACATCTATGCACTGGTGGTCTGGAAGCACAGATGCAGTTATTGGCAAACATGATGGTTCTTTCGGCTCTAATACAGATGGCAAGCATCCGTACAGAGTTCAAGGCCGTGAATACGCTGTCGGTGGATACATGATCGCATCTGATACAGTAATGGACTTCCAAAGCGATTACAGCAAAAAAGTGTATGTTGCACCGAAGGGTGTAGCACACAGTTCTTCTGATGCAACGATTAGAAACACATATACGTGTGTTGGTACAATTCCAGCAAATCCCGACGGAAACGGTTCGGATTTTTGGGTTGGCGATATTGCTGTAGATGTTGATACTGGCGCATGGTTTCCATCTGCAAAAGGTTCGTCAAATTCACAAGGCTTCGCAGATATGTTATACGCTGGCGGTAAAACTACATCTGGAATGCGAGAATATTTACAAGGCGGTTCTCTCTGGGCTGGGTCGCATGCTGGCTCGGCGTTCGTGTCTTGCAGGCTCTGGCTTGCCGGGGCGTCTTGGTATTCCCTCGGCTGCGATTAAGAAGAGGTCGTTGGGGGTGAATTTCCTTTAGGAAAGAGGGGATCGCCCCTAATACGACCGACAAAAATAAAAGGACTTACGGCGCACGCGGTAATCTCAGGAATGGGTCGAATGCTGGCTCAGCGTACGTGAATTGCAGGAACAGGCTTGACAGGACGAATTGGAATTACCTCGGCTGAAATTGTTAATTTCTAATATATATAAATCCTTGTGTCATTTTCGACTTGTTATCCAGATACTTCACAGACA
>UMFI01052071.1_pt1 | contig 16311 bp, 18 predicted proteins | sample 1964951 | NCBI WGS metagenome assembly UMFI01 (sample SAMEA4836040, study PRJEB28245) | human gut metagenome | biome: gut microbiome; material: fecal sample | place: Denmark | collected 2008 | reverse complement strand
AAGGTGGCAGAATTGCTGACTCCGTTTTTTGCAGATAAGAAGTAGTTGAAAGGGAAGAGGCTTATGAGAAAAAAGTTGAATTTGTTATTAGGATTAGTGTTTATCATCAGTATGGCAGCACTGACCGGTTGTGGAGGCTCCGGAAAAACAGGAGAGAAGAACCCGTATGAAGGGAAATGGGTAGCGGTGTCTGCTCAAATGATGGGAATGTCCGTCAGCATAGATGAAACTTTCGGTGGTGATTTTGAATTTGAAGTGAAAAATGGCGGAAAAGTTTCCTTTTCAGCTGGAGACACTACAGGGAATGGAAAATGGTCTGTCGAAGATGATCAGTTTACCTTGAGCATCGAAGGAGAAAAAATGGTGGGAACCATCGGAAAAGATATCATTTCTTTTGACGACATGCTGGAGATGGGAGTAAAGGTGATTTTTGCAAAGGATGGAACCGATGCAATGGATCCTTCGCTCTATCTGACAGAGGAGGAAAGTGCAGTCATAGGTAAGTGGGCTTCTGAAAGCGTAGAAGAACTTTTAGGAGACGGACCGCAGACTTCTATGGAAGGCGTAGACAACATCAATGATGCACTGCGTCTTGATTTCAAAAATGACCGTAATGTAACAGTTATTTATAAAGGAGAAGAGATAGGGACATTCCCATGGTCAGTTGCACTGGGGTATTGTGCGATTGAATCAGATAACCCATCTCTCTCAGTGGCGATAAATGACGATGGCACGTTGAAAGTAGATTACAGTAATGACGAAGACTACTACACATTTCATTGTGTGAAAAGTGACGGTGAATAGCTGAAACGGATATGGAAAGCGTGAAGGGAGGGAAGATACCATGAAAAAGAAATTGTGGTGTGTGCTGTGTATCATGGCATGCATGATGATGATAGCGGCATGTGGACAAAAAAAGGCTCCGGAGAAGAAAAAAACAGAGCAGGCAGAAACAAAATTTAAGGACAGGGAAAATCTTAAATTAAATTTATTTACAGTGTATTATCCGAAAGCATGGAACTATGATAAAGAAAATATGAAGAAAGATAAAGACTACGCTCGCGTTAGATTTTTTGATGGAGATACAGTAGATGAATCCGAGAATGTCATTTATATAGAAGCAACAAAGGAGGATTCCTATAAATATCGAAATAGTTTAGTTGACTTCGGCGTGGATTTAGAGACATATGCAAAAGGGAAAATGGACACTGTAACAATAGGAAATGCAGAATATACAGCAATGCCGGAAAGTAATTCCGCAGAGAAAACGTATATGTATCGCCATGAAAAGTCTGGTACATCCTATGATATCAGAGTAAAGGGACAGGAAATAGATGATTCTGACAAAGAACTGCTGGAAGGAATTGTGCTGAAATTAAAGGATGAAGGAAATAAAGACGCACCATGGCCATGGGAGGGAGAGCCTCTTGAACCTGTATTGGCAAAGCAGATGGTAGGTTCTTATACAATCGTTCCGGAATATATTCCGTTTAAAGAAGCACAGGGTGTCATGCAGATCATGGAACATCAGTTTGTAAAACAGGGCAATCATGTATTCCATTTGCTGGAGAACAAACTGGATACTTATGAATATTCAGAAAGCGGACTCAAATTCGTTTCTTCGATGGAACTAGACGATGATTGTGAATATTTGTCCGGAGACAACAGTGGAATGTTATATCTTTCGCCGGGAATCGGAGATGTAATTGGCGTAAAAGATGGAAAAAAGGCAATGCAGACAACCGTAGATGGACATTTGAATATGCATCCATCCGGAGAATGGGGAATCAGTTTCTGGGTGAACAGTGATACTCAGAAGATTGCAAATCAAGATGGTAACCTGACGGCTGAGCCGTGGATACTGACCGGATTAAACAATGATGAAGAACGCAAGGGACCATTTTCCATGTTAGATGACGTACAGATCACGAATAGTCATATCATGGTTGCCGGCTCCATGGCTGCGGAAGATGAAGGTACAAAAATTATTGTCTATGATTATGAAGGCAATCAGCTTTTGAAACTAGGCGGAGAAGACATCAGTTCTAAGGACAAGCTCGGTTCCATTACGGGCATGGCAGAAACAGAAAATGGTTTTGTGGCTACAGATGGAAATATGCGTGAAATACAATTTTGGGCAAAAGATGGAACACACATAGGTGCAATTTCTACAGATGACATATTCGGTGTCAGCTATCCATGGCTGGAAGACATGCAGCTTTTAGATGACGGCTCGCTGTTAATTATGCTGACACAGGAACGAGACGACGGATCAGCAAATGAATTAATGTTTTTCAGATTGACAGGTTTTTAATTGAAAAAATAAAAATTACTTGCCGGCAGAAATTTATCTGCCGGCAAGTAATTTTTTGTCAGAAAAACCTGTTTTTTGTTGACTGCATTTTCAGACATATGGGACTTGTGGAGGAATTTGGAAAATTTGCATTTTGCATTTAAAAGATATAAAATGAATGTCTACGGAAAGAGAATAAGCAAATTTATGAAGGAGTTAGCGAATGTCAAAAGACGAATATTTAATTACAGATGCGCCTCTTAAAGCGTTGACTGTTTTTGCAATGCCTATGATTTTAGGCAGCTTTTTTCAACAAGTATATAATATGGCTGATTCTATTATCGTTGGTCAGTTTGTTGGCTCATCTGCACTTGCGGCAGTCGGTGCCTGTGCTGCACTTACGAATGTCTTCATTTGTATAGCATTAGGTGCCGGTGTAGGTGCAGGTGTGCTTGTGAGCCGTTATTTTGGAGCCAGAGATTATAGTAAAATGAAAACAATTGTGTCAACATCATTGATCAGTTTCCTGATTCTAAGCATACTTCTGGGTGTCTTTGGATTTTATTTTTCCCATTCGATGATGAGTTTATTACAGACACCTGCGGATATACTGGAGGAAGCAGTACTGTATCTCCGTGTTTATTTTGTAGGATTTCCATTTCTGTTTATGTATAACATCCTTTCAACAATGTTCACTTCGATCGGTGAATCAAAGATTCCATTGGGACTTTTGATATTTTCTTCTGTTTTGAACATTTTTATGGATCTCTGGATGGTGGCGGGACTTGGTTTGGGAGTGTTTGGTGCAGCACTTGCAACACTCATCGCACAGGGGATTTCGGCAGTGTTTTCACTTTTGATCTTCTTTAGCAGGATGCGCCGGTATCAAAGTCATTTTGACTGGTTTGACAGGCATGAATTGTATTCCATGCTGCGGATTGCTGTACCTTCGGTTCTGCAGCAGTCTACAGTGTCAATCGGTATGATGATCGTACAGGCAGTTGTAAATCCATTCGGTACACAGGCACTTGCAGGTTATGCGGCAACGATGAGAGTAGAGAATGTTTTTTCCTTGATATTTGTATCTATCGGAAATGCAGTCTCACCGTATGTTTCCCAGAATCTTGGCGCAAAGAAAATGGATCGTATCAAAAAGGGATATCACGCGGCACTGGTGTTAGATCTGTGTTTTGCAGTCCTTGCTTTTGTAGTCATTGAAACACTGCATACGCAGATTTCTTCGTTATTCCTGGGTAAAGATGGATCCGCCTTGGCATATCAGGTGTCAGGGGATTACATGAGATGGCTCGGTTACTTTTTCATTTTCATGGGTATCAAGATGGCAACCGATGGAGTACTTCGCGGACTTGGAATCATGCGCCCGTTTCTCATCGCCAATATGGTAAACCTTGCGATCCGCCTGGCGGTTGCTTTGATTTTTGCACCCCGGTTTGGCATTGCATTTGTCTGGCTTGCTGTACCGGCTGGCTGGTTTGCAAATTTTCTGATTTCCTATGTGGCACTTAACGGATGTAAAGTGTTCTCACCATGAGCACAGCCATGAGGAAGGGCATACATGTGGCGGGCATGGATGCGGTATTTAAAATAAGTCAGACAACATAAAGAGATAGAAAAATAAGGGCAAAAAATTCGGTTAAAGAATTTTTTGCCCTTATTTCGTCTTGCGGCATATAATTCTAAAGGATATAGAGTAGTAGGTAATTTTATACCCCACCTAATGTTATAAACTATAGCTATAAAAGGGAAAACAGATCATTTATTTTCAAAGAAATGGAGGAACTGGCAATGAAAGGTTTTAACACAGGTGACGGTTATATGGGAATGGTAGATGGTGAATATATCCTATTTGCCAGCGAAGCGGATTATTATGATTATGTGAATGATTAGAGATGTGATTAATGGTGCTTAAAATGTGTAAAGAAAATTCCCATGTGTGCTATACTTTACTCATATCACGAAAAGGGGAATACTTATATGCCAAAAGGAACAAATCAAAAGCTAAAATTATACCGTCTCGCACAGATCATGCTGGAAAATACAGATGACGAACACTATATTACCATGCCGGAAATCATGGAAGAACTGGGAAAGTACGAAGTGACTGCGGACCGCAAAACAATCTATGCAGATCTGCGTGATCTGTCTGTACTCGGGATCGAGGTAGAGGGCGAACCCATCGGAAACCGCTATCATTACCGCGTAGTCAACCGCCCATTCGAACTGCCGGAATTAAAGCTTCTGGTAGATTCCATCCAGTCTTCCAAATTCATTACAGAGAAGAAGACCAACACACTGATAAAAAAGCTGGAAAAGCTGGTCAGCAAATATGATGCACAGAGGCTGCAGCGACAGGTGTATGTATCTGGAAGAATTAAGACGATGAATGAAAGCATCTATTATACTGTCGATGCAATCCACAATGCGATTTCTGAAAATAAGAAGATCAAGTTCCAGTATTTCCAGTGGAATGTGAAGAAAGAGATGGAACTGCGTCACGGAGGAGCGTGGTATCATATCAGCCCGTGGGGATTGTCCTGGGATGATGAGAATTATTATATGATCGGATATGATGCAGAGGCGCAGCTGATCAAGCATTACCGGGTGGACAAGATGCTGCATATCCGGATGTCGGATGAATCCCGCGAGGGAAAAGAACACTTCAAGAAGCTGGATATGGCGGATTATGCCAAGAAGAGTTTCGGAATGTTCAGGGGAAAGGAAACGTCTGTAAAGATGCTGGTAAATAACAGCCTTGCGGGCGTGATCATTGACCGGTTCGGGAAAGATGTGATGATGATTCCGGAAGACGAGGATCATTTCCGGGTGAATGTGGACGTGCATGTGAGCAAACAGTTCCTGGGATGGGTATTCTCGCTGGGGGAAGCAGTTAAGATCATTGGACCGGATGAGGTTGTGGAGCAGATGCGGGGAGAGGCCCGGAGGCTTATGGAGCAGTATGGGGAGTAGGAAAATCTAATGACAGTGTAGTTGACAAAAGCATTAAAAAAACTTATCATGATAGTATCAAATGATACCAATTGGAGGGAATAATTTGCAAGATAAAACCAAACCACGAATTGAAAGTGAAATAGAAGTTAAGGCTTATATACAAAACTTAAAATTTGCACTTAATAATGGTGCAAAGATCGATTTTCAGGTTAGACGTCTTGTAGATGAGAAGCGTGATGAAAAATATTCTAACCAATATACTGTGAACAAGCTATTTCCAGATGAGAACCCAGAAGAGGCATTAAAACGAGAATTATTGACTCTTACAGTGGAAGATTATATGCAAACGGTAAAAGATTATCGTTTTCCAAAAAGAAGCGAAATGCGAGAATTTGGAAAAGTTTATAATGGAACGGAAGATGTATATATTAAGATACGGGTAGAAGTATTAGGGGCATATGGCAGTACGACAACATTTGTAATGTCATTTCATTTTGCTGAAAAAGCATTCACAGCAGAAATGTTCCCATATAAAAAATAGTAGGAGGTGTTTTCATGGACATGAAAATTATTAAAAGTGAAAAACGAATGTGCACATGTTGTATGGAAGAACATGAAGTGAAGACAGTTCTTGTTAAAGAAAAAGCAACTTTTAAGAATATTAAAGTTGATTATGAAGCGTCTTATTTGTATTGTGATATAGCGGAAGAAGTGTATATGGATGAAAAGCAAATGCAGGAAAATGATATAAGATTAAAAGATGCATATAGGGAAAAAGAAGGTCTTTTGACATCAAAGCAGATAAGAGATATAAGGGTAAAATATAATATAAGCCAGAGTGATTTATGTGTGTTGCTTGGGTGGGGGGCTAAGACAATAACCAGATATGAAAGTCATCAGGTACAAGACAAGGCACATGATACAATTTTGAAAAAAATTGATCAGGATCCAGAGTGGTTCTTATCCTTGTTAAATGATGCCAAATCAAATTTATCAATTGAGTCATATCAAAAATATTTACAGGCAGCAACTTCGTTATATGAAGAAGATAGGGATATATATTTAAGGAAAGCAATTGAAGCCAGTTATGCAAAATTTCAGGAAAATAAAATGTTTAATGGGAATCAATCACTTTCGCTTGATAAAGTTGTAGATGTGATAAGATATTTTGCAGCCTCTTTGAATGTTACAAAATTATACAAAGTAAAACTTATGAAGTTAATGTGGTATGCAGATGTGTTGTCATATAAAATGAGAGGTTTTGCAATTACAGGGTTAGTGTATCAGGCATTGCCGATGGGAGCAGTACCAATTGGTCATAATTCGATTATAGATTTAAAGGATGTTCCTTGTGAAGAAGTTGACATGGGTGAAACTTATGCCTATCATTTTGCATTAACAGGAAAACAGAGTTTTTTATCATTGTCAGATGAAGACAAAAAAATATTGGATATAGTAATAGAAAAACTTGGAAAGATGAGTAAAAATGATATTATAAATTTTATGCATAGAGAACGGGCATATATAGAAACTACTCCTAGAGATATTATAGAATTTAAGTATGCAGAGAATTTGCAAATATAAACATGTGAATGAAAAAAGTAATTATATATAAAAGTAATATGGATCCGGATGGCATAGTTCTTTCTGGATCTTATTTTATATCTGTTAAAATGACAAGAATGTAAACTAGAACAAAAAATAAGTTGACAATCAAAGCGAAATACGATAAATTGTTAACCATAAACTGAAAGGAAGGTTAACAATTTAATGAACACAAAAACAAAAAAATTATCCACCGTAAGTATGGTATTATGCGGAATGTTCGCGGCGCTGGTTGCCATAGGAGCATTTATCCAGATCCCGGTTCCATATATGGATTATTTCACACTTCAGTTCTTTTTCGTATTGCTTGCAGGATTGATTCTAGGGGCTGATAAGGGAGCAATATCTGTAGGATGTTATGTATTACTGGGACTTGTCGGAGTACCAATCTTTGCAGCAGGCGGAGGAATCGGATACATATTCCGGCCAAGCTTTGGTTATCTGGTCGGATTCATTGTAAGCGCATATGTAACCGGAAAAGTATGCGAAAAGCTGAAAGCAAGTTACAAGAACTATCTGCTTGCCTGTCTTGCAGGATTTGTTGTGACATATGCAATCGGAATCGTGTATAAATTCATAATCTTGAACTTTTATGCACATACACCGGCAACGCTGGGCGTGATCTTTTTGTCCTGCTTCCCATTAGATATGCCTGGAGATTTTGTATTATGTCTGCTGGCAGCCGGTGTGGGACTTAGAATGCGGAAAAGCGGATTTTATCTGAGTTAATAAAAAAAGGGGCATGAGATTATGGCAAAAGGAATATTTGTGACGGGCACAGGCACAGATGTAGGAAAGACGTATGTCACAGCATTAATCGTGAAAAAGCTGGCGGATGCAGGAATCCATGCAGGCTATTATAAGGCCGCCTTATCAGGCGCAGAGTCCATAGAAGAAAGTGACGCAGGCTATGTAAAGAAGATTGCCGGTATCACACAGGAAGACAGCAGCTTACTGTCATATCTGTATCAAAATGCGGTGTCTCCGCATCTAGCTGCCAGAATAGAAGGAAATCCGGTTGATCCGGAAACGGTAAAAGCAGATTTTGACAGGGTAAAGAAAGAGTACGATTATGTCACGGTAGAAGGAAGCGGTGGCATTGTATGTCCGATCCGCTGGGATGAAGAGCATGAGATCCTGCTGGAAGACATTGTGAAAATGCTGCATCTGAATACGCTGGTGATCGCAGATGCCGGACTTGGCACGATCAATGCGGTTGTCCTGACGGTAGAATACATCCGCAATCATGGAATGGATGTAAAAGGAATCATTCTGAATCATTATTCGGGTGGGGCGATGCAGGAAGATAATGAGAAAATGATCGAGAGATTAACGGGGGTACCGGTGATTGCCAGGGTAAGAGATGGTGACAGGGAGCTTGAGGTTGATCTGGAAGTGTTGAAAAGGGTGTATGATTGATGATGAGAAGAGGAAATTGACTGCGGTTGATTTCCTTTTTTGATGTATGAAAATAAAAAGAGGTGAGAATATTATACCCCATCAACTGAATTATACTATCGTATACAGTCATCGGAGAGTCTATGAGTGCAGGCCGCCTGTATGACAAGATCGGTGACACGGCATATGCGAAGGTGATATTAGTTACACCGGCAGGAACAATCTGCAAGATCTGTAAAAAGAGTCTGAAAAGTGAACAGGAGGAAACAGCCTGGATTATCCTGTGATAGATATGGAAGAAGTCGTAGAAATATGACTTCTTCTTGTGTGTTAATGGTCAGCGAAGTATAATTAATATTAGGAAATTCGAAACCATACAAATATAAATACACCGGAGAAATACCATGTTCAAAATAATTGAAGGAGATTTCAAAAATAATAAATACAGTAATGAAGAATATCTGGATAACTGGCCAATGTTATATATTCTGGAAAATGGAAAGAAAGCCTATATCGGTGAATCCAATCATGTAAAAACCAGAATGACACAGCATACGACAAATGAAGAAAAGCGAATATTTAATAAGGTCCACTTCATATATTCCAGATTGTTTAATCAATCGGTAACCTTTGATTATGAATCCAAGTTGATTCAGTATATTGTCGCAGACGAATTATTCCAGGTTACGAATAAGAATTCCGGAATAGCAGATAAGCAGTATTATGAGAAAGAAAAATATGATAAAAAATTCGAACTGCTTTGGCGTAAGCTGCAAAAAGAAAAACTGGTCAAACATTCGCTGGAAGAAATTGAAAATTCAGATCTATTCAAATATTCTCCATATAAAGAACTGAACGACAACCAGCGGAAAGCAGTAGAAGATATACTTGCGCAGATTGAGAGTAGAAATGTGAATCGTGTAGTGGTAAATGGAATGCCGGGAAGTGGTAAGACAATTGTGGCGGTATATCTTATGAAATACCTGGCAGATAGCGAAGAATTTGCCGGGAAAAAGATTGGATTCGTTGTGCCGCAGACTTCGCTCAGAAAGACGATGAAGTTCATCTTCCGAAGTATTTATGGATTGACGCCATCACAGGTACTGTCCCCTTCTGATATCACGAAGAAAAAATACGATATCTTACTGGTCGATGAAGCACACAGACTTCATCAATATAAAAATATTTCCTATAGGGGAGCTTTCAAGAAAAGCTGCGAGCGGCTGGGTATGACAACGGATGCAGACGAATTAGACTGGATATTGGAACAATCAAAGTGTGCAGTGTTATTCTACGATTACAATCAGGTGGTTGGCCCGTCAGGCATTGATTATGAAAGATTCGAAGAAAAAATGAGAAATCCTTATAAGAAACATACAATATCGTATTTTACTCTTGCAACGCAGATGAGGGTGCAAGGCGGAAATGACTATATTGCATTCATAAAGGATCTATTGGCCGGAGCCGCTGACCGGAAGTATCATTCGAAAAAATATGATTTGAAATTATACTCTGATTTTTCAAAATTTGAGAAAGATATGTATGCCAAAGAGGAAGAAACAGGGCTTTCCCGAATGGTCGCAGGATATGCATGGCCATGGATCAGTAAAAATGACCGGAGCAAAAAGGACATAGAGATACAAGGTGTAAAACGAATGTGGAATCATTGTACAGAAGGATGGGTTCATACAGGAGAAGCAATCGATGAGGTGGGATGTATTCATTCCATTCAAGGTTATGATCTGAACTATGCGTTTGTTATTCTCGGAAATGATATTGGATATGATAAAACAACAGGACAGATCATTATCCGGCCAGAATGTTATTTTGATAAAAATGGTAAAATAACGGCATCATATGAAGAACTGAAAGAATACATCACAAATGTGTATTATGTGCTGATGACCAGAGGAATCAAAGGAACATATTTGTATGTGTGCGATGATGAATTAAGAGAATACTTTAGTAAATATATCGAAGAGGAAAACTAAGATGACAGAAGAAACAATTAAAGAAATACTAAAATTCAGAGATGACAGAGACTGGAAACAATTCCACAATCCGAAAGATCTGGCAATCTCCATTTCGTTGGAGGCAGCAGAACTACTGGAAGTATTCCAGTGGAGCGGTGCGGATATCTCAAATGAAGGAAAACAGGAAAAGATAAGAGAAGAACTGGCGGATGTTGTGAATTATTGTGTCTTGATGGCAGATGCCTGCGGACTGGATCTAGATGAGATCGTGCGGGAGAAAATCAAGGTGAATGCAAAGAAGTATCCGGTGGAGAAGGCTAAGGGGAAGAGTGCGAAGTATGATAAGCTGTGATTGACAGCTTAGACATGCTAAAGCAACAGCAATGGAGGAAATAATATGCTATTAAGAGAATACTTAGAAGAACATACAAGAGATGAATTGTTGGGTTACGCCAGAAGTATTGAATTGAAAAAATGTTCCGGACTTCGAAAGGCAGAATTAATAGAAAAAATAGTAGCCGATTTCTGCGGAGAAAATGCGTTGAGAAGCAGACTGACCTGTCTGACGAAAGAAGAGATGAAGCTTTTTCGAAAAGCATGTGATGGTCCACAAGACTTCAGAAAAAAATCTATGAATAAATTGTGTTGAAAAATTTTTCTCTTGTTTGGAGTTTTATTGTAAGGCTTTGGAATAACAATGTCAATTAAATTTTTGTACATAAAAATCTGTATTTATATATAAATACAGATATAAAAAAATAGAACGCCGTCGCAACGCCGTCCTTACAAAAACCGTAGTTTTTATGATTCTGAAATTATTATATGCGAATTTTGAAAAAAAGTCAATATTTTGCTTAAAATCCCATTTTATTTTTTGATGTGTGTTATATGTTGAAATTTTGATGTTAAAAAAATTCAGAAATAACTTTACATGCAAATTCATAGTTACTTTTAATTAATTCATTACCGGTGAAAAAATATTTTTTTTCGAGCATTCTTTTAAAAAATAAGTCTTTAAGTTCTATGATTCGATGGTGCTTTACTTTATCGGAGACTATCAGCTTATATGTATAGAGTAAACAGACAAATTCTAGCATAGGTCTGCATGATAATTTTTTCTTCCTCTGATTTGAATTGATGGAGGAAATCTGAGATATTTCTTGACTAATGATTCTAGGAGATCTGGAGGTTCCATGGGCCAAATCTGATAATATACAATTGTTATGTGCAGCTCCGTTTCTAAGGCTTTTTACCAAATTGATAATAGGTGTTGCTAATTTAGGAAGATTACGGGACGAATAGTAAAATTCATAAAAGCGTATAAAATCTCCAAAAGTAAGCAATTCTAACAAAACCCAAACGGGACAGTCATCGTAAGCAATAATTTCATTTTTTTGATTAGAACGATTATATGTGCGTTGAATTGTAAAATATTTATGGATTAGGTCAGATGTAAATGGAGAAACGCTATTAGCTTCAAGTTTTCTTACAATGTATGGATTGGTGGATAAGAATTCATCTACAATATCATAACCGTTAGTGGAAGAATCATTTTCAATATCCTTTAGTAATTTGACCTTCAAATCATGTTCGATATCTGAGCACATTTTAGATATAATAAAACGAAAATGCATATCAATAGTTGATAATTCTTGAAGGTATGAAAAATCCAAATTAATATATTGACCTCGTTTAGGGCCGTTCTTATACTTTTGATAATTTTTTCTATAGGCAGTTGTACGCAAATAATTATTGATGTTTATTAAATAATATTCGGCTTGAACTTGTGAAATGTATTTAAAGGTGATACCCTTTTCAGTATTCATTTTAGCAATCAGTTGATGTGATGTTTGCTTGGGTTTAATGTTTTGATTTTTCATAAAATCTTCCTTTTAAAATTATTGAATTTCTTCTAATGTTTGTGAAATTTCATTGATGCAATGTTCTATTTTTTGCATTGCCTCTTTGTCCTGTTGATTCATATTCATAATTTCAAAAGGATTGGAAGTGATATTGGTGCTTTTTTTTAAGGTATCACTAAGAATTTCTATATAAGTATTTATTAAAGCATTAGGTTTTGCGTTTGTTGAATTTTGAGGTTCAAAAGGTTTTAATTTTTTATAAAATCCTCTAGAAATGCAAACATAATCTTCGTTATCAGCAACAAGAGTACGAAGAGCACTGGTAAGCATTCCGGAAGAATATTCTGTTTCAGAATGTTCTTGTGCAAATTTAAACAATTCTTTGCGAGAATGTTTAATATAATCAGAAAGGAGTTCTTTGTATAATATTTTTATCTGTTGTGCGTTTGATGATTTATCCATGCTTCTTTGTTCCTTTTTTGTGATTTATTTATGAATTATTCTAACATTGAAAAAGTTGATAGTCAATAGAAATAAATCAATTTGAATAAATCAAAAGTTTGATTTTTGGTTTATCTTGACTTGTATAGATTGCATGCGTGAAGTATAATGAATACAAGATGATAAAGAAACAAGTATCACACCTTCAGGAGGCAAGCGTGAACGCAAGAAACGAAACCATAAAATCAACCACAACACTGGACTACTACAACCAAAACGCAAAAAAATTCATCACCAGCACCATATCCGTAGACTTCGGCACCATACAGAATCACTTCCTGGACAAACTGCATTCGGGAGCGGAAATTCTCGATTACGGCTGCGGTTCCGGCCGCGATACAAAATATTTCCTGGAGCAAGGCTGCAAAGTCACTGCCATAGACGGTTCACAGGAACTATGCAAACTCGCAAGCGAATATACAGGCATTCCGGTAAAACACATGCTGTTCCGGGACCTGGATGAAAAAGAAGCCTACGACGGAATCTGGGCATGCTCGTCAATCCTTCATGTTCCGGCAAATGAACTGCGAGACATTATAAAGAAGATGGCAAACGCTCTTCGAGCCCACGGAATCATTTACACATCCTTCAAGTACGGGACATTCGAAGGGGAACGAAACGGCAGATATTTTACGGATATGACAGAAGAGACATTTGCAAAATTGATTCAGGATATGGATGAATTAGAGATAGAAGAGCAATGGATTACATCAGATGTACGTCCGGGGCGGGGAGAAGAAAAATGGCTCAATCTAATTTTGAGGAAAGAATAGATACATATGAGATCGAATCTACGAATGTAATGACCGGGGACAGAGACCAGAGCCGGTATCTATATTATCAACTGAAAATGAGTATGGCAAAGGCGAAGCAGATTGATATCATCGTCTCATTTCTGATGGAATCAGGTGTGCGGATGCTCTTAAATGATATGAAGCGGGCGTTGGACCGGGGCGTGAAGATCCGTATCCTGACGGGAAATTATCTGGGGATTACACAGCCATCGGCTTTATATCTGATCAAGAGCGAGCTCGGCGACCGTGTGGATCTGCGCCTGTATAATGAAACATCACGCTCATTTCATCCAAAATCTTATATCTTTCATTATGAATCTTCGAATGAAATATACATCGGATCATCGAACATTTCCAAAAGTGCGTTAACTTCAGGAATCGAATGGAATTACAGATTCAGTGATACACTGGACAAAAAGAATTATGAGTTGTTCTATGCTACATTTGAAGATCTGTTTCTGAACCATTCGATCATTATAGATGATGAAGAATTAAAACGATATTCCAAGGCATGGAAGAAGCCGTCGGTGTCGAGGGATCTGGCGAAATATGACACAGCAGAAGATAATGAGGACAGGAATGCTGAAAATGTCCGAATGTTGTACCGCCCGCGGGGAGCGCAGATAGAGGCACTGTATGCGTTACAGGAAAGCCGTATGGAAGGGGCGGCGAAAGGACTTGTATATGCGGCCACCGGAATCGGAAAGACATACCTTGCTGCATTTGATTCGGCAAAATATGAACGGGTGTTATTCGTTGCACACAGGGAAGAAATCCTGAAGCAGGCGGCGGTTTCTTTCAAAAATGTGCGGAACTCGGAGGATTATGGATTCTTTGACGGAAAAGAAAAGGATACGGATAAATCCGTCATTTTCGCATCGATAGCGACACTCGGAAGACCAGAATATTTGAATGAGGCATATTTTCCGGCGGATTATTTTGACTATGTGATCATTGATGAATTCCATCATGCGGTTACAGATCAATACCGGAGAATCGTAGAGTATTTTCAGCCGCAATTTTTACTGGGATTAACAGCAACACCGGAAAAGTAATTACACACGTTTAGATAATCTGGATGACAGTGAAGTGTATTTGAAGTGTATAAGTCGTGAAATGTCTCAGGCCGGAAGTGATTTTTTCAGAATGTACTCAGATGAAGAGAATAGGAACTTAGAGGAAAAATTAGATGTTTTATCTAAACAAGTAAAAGCAAAACGGGATCAGTTAGTAGAGGAGAAAAGTCAGAAAAGAGACAGTGGGAATGAAGATGCGATAGAAAAAGATGAGGATGATACGCAAAAATTTGAAAAAAGACTTACAAGATATTATAGATTTTTTGAATACAGAAAACAAAGACTTGTTGCTATGCATCAACCGGAGAATGGATCAGATGAAGATTACAAGAAAGAATTGGAAAAGATTATTTATTCAGAACTTTCGGAAGAAGATATGGAGGATGATGAGAAAATATTGCAGGCGTTTATGAATTCTTACGGAGCGGATATATGGGATGCTGCAATTGGAATGTATCAGACATTTGCAGATGATAAAGAGCAGAATGTGTTAAAGAATTACATATTAAAAATAAATGAGCTTTGTTATGGGAAAGCATCAGTAGAATTTTCTTATTTAGAATGTACATATAGAGATTTGTTGAGAAATGAAGAAGAGAATGATTATTCGGTTGAAGAAGATATATTTGAAGAGACATTAAAAAGATATATGACAGAAGAAGATTTAAGGGATATATACAATGATCCATATAAAACTTTAAAATATTTAGCAAGGGTGAAATTAAAAAGGTATGCAAATAAGCATTACGAAGTGGCAGAAGATTATAGTTCTAAATTATTGAAAAAAACAGATGAAGAGATTCTTAAAATACTTTTGTCAGAAAACGAGAAACTTCCATCAAGATTGAGAATTGTATGTGCAAGTACACAAAAAATTATTAGAATGGTATTGAATACTGTTTGTTCGTATTTGTTTAATGTCGAGGTATCTAATCATCCGGTTTTAGCCCAAAATAGTAAAAAGGCATTAACATATGGAGAACTTAGAATTTTATCGTTTGTTCGTAATTCTTTATTTACTATAGAAGAGTTCAGAAAAAGGGAAATATTACTTGATGATAAGCAAAACAAAGATACCGCAGATTACTCTATTATGAAGGTATTAGAAATTTATCATTCTTTTGTAAAAGATCCGGTTTCAATCGATAAGTTGATAATTACACATAAATATACTTGTGATGTTTGGAAAAATGGATCAAAGTATTTGTATTTTTACACATTGCATAATCAGGAACATGCAATTGTATTAATTCAAAATATTGTAAAATTAATTCATGCAATTGATTTTTTGAAAATTTCTGCGATTGATTATTATATTTTGTTCCTTGCTTGCTATCTGCATGATATTTCCATGGTAAAGATTCCGGCTTTGGATAGTTTTTTGACTGATACGAATGAAGCAGATGAATTAGCACAAGAATTGTTAGACGAGTTTAATAAAGAACTTCAGAAGGACAATTTGGAAGAAAAGATAATAGAAAATGAAATAAAAAAGAATCAAAATTTTTATGAAGATGAATTGGATATTTTAAGCGTAAAAAAATATATGCTTGAGAGTTATAAAAAATTGGATGAGTATTTTGAAAAGAAGATTCGCGGAAGACATGCAATTGACAGTTCATCTGAAATAAGACAGAGGGCTGAAATAAAATATTTGGATATGCCGATGCGTGAATTGGTAGCAGAAGTTTCAGAAGCACATGGTGCAGATGAAAGAAATATTTATAGTATAAAATCGAATGCTTCAAGTCGGCTTATGAGTATAAAATTTGATAAAATACTTCTTCGACTTGCAGATTTATCCTTATCATAAAAGCGGTAGGATAATCCCGATTTACC
>UMFI01005856.1_pt1 | contig 16359 bp, 15 predicted proteins | sample 1964951 | NCBI WGS metagenome assembly UMFI01 (sample SAMEA4836040, study PRJEB28245) | human gut metagenome | biome: gut microbiome; material: fecal sample | place: Denmark | collected 2008 | reverse complement strand
CATTACTCCAGTCATCATAAAAATCAAAGATGTCCTGCAGAAAATTTAAAACACTGCTTAAAGATGTATTTTCAGAAAGAACGACATAAGGAAAGACAGCAGAGGAAAGTTTTTGAACGTCGCCCCTGGTACCGGTTAAAACTAAAAAATGTTCTTCAAAAATATGAGGAATAAATTCTTCTAAGCGTTTTCCGTGGGCAAGGCAGACATGACCCGGAGTGATTCCTTTGGATTTATCGAGGGGTTCATAAATCGGTCGGGAATCGATAAGCGGTTTGGAATCATATAAAAAAGGGCGCAAAAATCCATCCGCACTTGATAAATTTCCGTAAGCGGTTATTGTAAATTCGGTCTGTAATTTTTCAAAAAGAAGTTCAGTAGATAATTTCATAAAATTTAAGCTCCGTTGCTTGTTAAATAATAAAAGTTTTTGCTTTTTCGGCAGCTTCTATGGCACTGTCGCTATATGCGTCAGCTCCAAATTGTTTTGCAAGTTCTTCGGTTACAGCACCGCCGCCGACCATAATTTTTAGTTTATGTTTTGGGTCATGTTTTCTTAATGATTTTACGACCTGTTGCATTTCAGGCAGTGCAGTGGTAAGCAGAGAAGAAATGCAGACGATAGAGGCATCCGGGTTTTCTTTTACGGCTTTTAAAAATTGTTTTTCGGAAATATCGACGCCAAGGTCTATTACTTTGAATCCGGCACTTCGAAACATCAAAGCAACCAGATTTTTGCCAACATCGTGTAAATCTCCTTCTACAGTTCCAAGAATAATGGTTCCAAGCGATTCATCCTCCAGAGAGCCGAATTTTTCCTGCAAAATATCATAGGCTTTTCTCACACTTCTGGCAGCAGATAAAATCCGCGGGATATCAGCATCATTATTTTTATAATATTCTCCGGCTGATTTCATTGCCGGAATCATTGCCTGGTCAATGATTTCCGAGGAGGAGAGGCCCTCTTCGAGACATTGGTAGACAAGAGCCTGTGCATCACGGGGATGTCCGACTTCGATGGCCTCTTTTAGCAGTTCAAGTGTAGTCATAAAAATTCCTCCTGTGTTTGTGTATTAAGTTCACTCTAGCAGATAACAGCTGGTGTAAGCAATGGTGCAGGGTCCGTAATAATATTTTAAGTGATTTCTTTCGCAAATCTGAGTGACAAGCATGCCGTAGGCTTCCATGGAAGAAAATGATTTTCCCGGAAAACGGCAGGGAGCATCCGGATAGGTGCAGGTCTTGCATTTTGTACAGCATCCGGCTCCGACAGCGAGCATATCCGGCCAGACCTGCCTTAATATTTTTTCCATTTCATAAAAATGAGATTTATGCTGATGTTCAGTTTCCATCATGCCTTCACCATCAAGCTCGTCTTCTAAGCCCCCGACTGTCTGAACAATAATTCCGTGGGTGTAGCGCCCGATAATTTGACGACATTCCTCTAAACTTCCGCATCCGGGCGGACAGCTCCAGTTTTTCTCATACATGTGACAGGTATCAGCCTGACACATCTGACGGACTTCAGGTAAAAGCTCAATGGTCTTACAGTCAAGGGGTACAATGTGGGTAAATCCCGTTTTGTGACCGATATCTTCTAATTCTTTGTAATTAATCATGAGAGATACACCTCTATTCGATTTATGTACTCTCGGAGTCTTATCGGCAAAGATAAAGATTCCGAGAGCATATATGTGTTAAGAAAAATCAGGAAATTCCAGGTTATCGACAAAGCAGTCCTGAAAATCTTCCGATGCGGCAAGTTCAACGAATGAAATCTTTTTAGCAAGTTTGTCTGCGTATAAAAGTTCCTCTTCGTTAATCAATGCGATTTTTGCACCTTCTCCTGCAGCATTTCCAACTGGAACGATTTTATCTTTTAAGTGAAATGGAATCATTCCGATTTCACAGGCACTTTGTGGATTCATATAATTTCCAAAGGCTCCGGCTATGTATACTTTGGAAATCTGGTCTTCGGTGATTCCAAGTTCCTGTTCCAGACTTTCAATTCCGGCTGCAATGGCAGCCTTTGCAAGTTGTACTTCGCGGATATCTTTCTGGGTCAGATAGACACCGTTAAAATTCCGGCTTTCATCTGGTTCAATTAAAGTAAAAGAAGATTTGGACTGGATGAATTTTCCGGAAGAATCAATTAGATGATTCTTTAACAGTTCTGCAGTCAAATCAATCAATCCGGAACCACAGAGACCGAGCGGTTTTTCATTTTCAATTGTCGTGTATTTCCAATCACCGTTTTCAAAGTGTACATGGTCAACGGCACCAGCAGCGCCACGCATGCCGCACTCAATTTTAGCACCTTCAAAAGCAGGTCCGGCAGCAGTAGAACAGGTGACAAGGCGTTCTTCATTTCCAAGAACCATTTCACCATTGGTTCCAATGTCTATGGTGAGTGTGATTTCTTCTTTTAAGTCCGGGCGGGTACAGAGCAGACATCCGATGGTGTCAGCTCCCACAAATCCTGCAATATCCGGTAACATGATAAGGCGTCCGTTTGGATGAATAGAAAGAGAAAAATCAGAGGCTTTTAAATCAAGCATCTGACTGACTGCCGGATTGTATGGTGCATGAACCAGAGATGCCGGAGAAATTCCAAGAAACAGATGGTGCATACAGGTATTTCCGGCAATGATGACCTGATAAATAAGATTTCGTTCAATCTCTGCTTCTTTTGTAAGCTGTCCAATCAGTTTGTTAATGGCAGTCTGGATACAACTGCTTAATTCTTTGGTTCCGTGTTCTAATGCATAGTTTGCACGCATGATAACATCCGCACCGAATTGAACCTGTGGATTCATGGTGCTTGCAACAGCGCAAACTTTTCCCGTGGTCAGATTAATAAGATAGCCGACCACGGTTGTAGTTCCAATATCAAAAGCTGCACCATAAGGAATGACAGGAGCATTTTTTAAATCAAGCAGATGGTTCTTCAGGGTTACGGCATAAATCTTCTCTTTTTGCAACGTATAAATTTGTGAAACAAAGGTCAAGTCAGGTTCAAGGTGTCTCATGTCAGTTCCGGAAACCTTTGTGAGTGCAGTAGTAAGGCGCTGCCAGTCAGAAGCATTTTCTCCGGGTTTTGCTTTTTCTAATTCAATTTCGTGACAGGAGAGGGCAGGTTTTAAAACAACCGGACGGGAAAAACCTTCATGGAGAATTGCATGCTTTGAAGTATGTTTCAGAGTTTCTATTTCTATGTCTGAATGAACTTTTGTCTGGCAGGCTTTTACAAGTTCGGATTTTTCCTGTACTCTTATCTGAACCAGACATTTTCCGCAAGTGCCCTGACCTCCGCAGGGGGCATCCGGTATAAGTCCTGCTTTGATTTCAGCTTCTAACAGGGTTGTATTTTCTGGTACCTGGATTACTTGATTTTCATTGATAAAGTGAATGTTAAAAAGTTTCAATAAAATTCCCCCAATAAATGTCAAAATAATAAATAAGGTTGAAATTGTCGTGCATTTTGTATCAATTATAGCAGAAATTAAAAAGACAGTAAATCTATCTAAGCAGTAAAAGTAGAAAAAGAGGCCATGAAAGTACATAGCCTCTTTTGGTAAAGTGTAAGGATTAAAAATGACAAACATAGAAATTAAGCTACCAGTTCTTTTGCTTTCTGTGCAGCACTTGCAGCATCCGGTGTGTAAGCATCTGCGCCGATTTCATCTGCAAATTCCTGAGTGATAGGAGCACCTCCAACCATAACTTTAATGTGAGAGCGGAAGTCTTCTGAATTTAAGGCTTCTACTGTAGATTTTAATGCAGGCATGGTTGTGGTAAGAAGTGCAGAACATCCGACAATTTTAACATCTGGATTTGCTTTAACGGTTTCGATGAATTTTTCAACCGGAACGTCAACTCCGAGGTCAATGACTTCAAATCCGGCACTTTCAATCATCATGGCAACCAGATTTTTTCCGATATCATGAAGGTCACCGGCAACAGTTCCAATAATTGCTTTTCCACAAACACCAGCGCTTCCAGAAGCAAGATGAGGTTTTAATACATCGACGCCTTTTTTCATTGCACGGGCTGCGACAAGCATTTCAGGTACAAAGATTTCATTTTTTTTGAAACGTTCACCGACGATACCCATTGCATTAATCATTCCATTTAAAATATCAGGAGCGGAACATCCTTCGTCTAAGGCTTCCTGAACAAGACCTGCAACTAATTTAGATTTTCCGGAAACAACTGCATTTTCAACATCTTGAAGTTTACTCATAGTGATACCTCCCTATTATTTCGATTGAATTAATTTTCCAATATATTTTCAAATGTTTAAAGTTAAGCCTTTGGTAATGGACCAATTAAGCCTTCTCTGTACGCTCCGATGTATTCCATACAAAATTCATCTTCACCAAGTAATGCTTCTGTTGCATAGGTAAGACCTAACATATCGCGGTTTGTCGGGTCCATAATTGCACTGTCGAGACCTGCATTCATTGCAAGAATTAAAAATCCGTAGTTAATCAGTTTACGAACCGGAAGATTAAAAGAAATGTTGCTGACAGCTGCTGTAATATGAATCGATGGATACTGTTTTCGGACAGTTTGTATGACTTCGATATTCATTGCAATTCCGTCTTCTGAAGTACAAAGCATTTCAACTAACGGGTCGATATGAATTCGGCTCGGATTGATATTATACTCTTTGGCTTTTGCCATGATTTTGTCAAAGACACGAAGACGGTCGGCTGCACATTTTGGGATACCGGTATCATCACTTAACAGTGCGATAACCTGCCAGTCTTTGTTTTCTTCTTGTGCCATAAGAGGAAAGATTTTGTCGATTTTATCGCCTTCTCCGGACACAGAATTAAAGATTCCGGGACGTTTGCAGAATTTATATGCCTGCGTTAAAACGTCAGCGCTTGGACTGTCAACAGAAATCGGTAAATCGGTTACTTCCTGGATGCAGTCAATCATCCATTTTAAAGTTTCTACTTCTTCGGCTTCCGGAACAGATGCACAACAATCAATATATGTGGCATTTGCAGCAGCCTGTTTTCTTGCGCGTTCTTTGATAAATTCGGAATCACGTTCTGCGATTGCCTTTGCTACAGATGGAATGGAACCATTGATTTTTTCCCCAATAATAATCAAATGAAACACCTCCTGAAACAATATAATTAAGGATTTCCCTTTCGTTTCCTGCTTTTTATATTTATTATTTTAGCAGGGTAGAGAGAAATAACAAGCCGCAGAAAGTGGGGAAAAATTCAAAGTTTTCCTACAAAGTGTAGGAAAGAAAATAATGACATATGAGGGGTTACCTGTCGTAATCCGGAAACAGACCAATCCGGTAATCTCTTGGGGACATTCCGGTATAGCGTTTGAACATGCGGGAATAATATCCGGCATCACTAAAGCCACAGCAAAGTGCAGTTTCAGTGATGGAAAATTCAGGGTTTCTAAGATAAGGAATGCTTTGTTCAATTCGGTAACGCAGAAGATAATCAAAAAGTGATTCCTGCATGTGTTTTTAAAAAAAACGGCAACATTCGCTTTTACATAAATGAACTGAGTTGGCAATATCATCGAGAGAGATTTTCTTTTCAAAATTTTCGTGAATAAAACTTAAGATGGCTTTTAATCTGGCTGATGTTTTCGGATTCAGAGCATTTTCATTTAAAGAAAATGAGGTTCTGTGTTCGAGGAGCATCAGCCAGATTTTTGTAAGCTGCATTTGAATTTTGATTTCATAAAAATCGGATTTATCGGAGGAAAGGGAGATTAATTCGCAGACCAGTTCTTTTAAATCGTGATGCCAGGATTCGCTGCCATCAAATAAAAGAGAGGAAAATTCTTTTGCACTTACAACGGCATCGACATATTTGGTCTGAATCAGACTGTTTTCAAATCCATAAATTAATTTTGAATCAAAAGTAATACTCCAGTAGTAGCAGGCTCTTCCGTCAATGGAGTGACCGCTGTGCAGAGCATTGCAGTTGGAAAACAGTAGGTCTCCTTTTTGGACATGCATTTCATGTCCGTTAATCTGATACATCATTTCGCCCTCTTCAATTAATGTTAATTCGATTTCAGGATGCCAGTGCCAGGAAAAGGTATTTAATTCATAAGATGTGATGCTCTCATGGCTGACCAGAATCGGGAAAGAAACATCTCCATGGCTTTTTAATTCCCTCTGGTTTCGATTCGTCTGTATTTGCATAAAATCTCAATATCCTCCATATAATCCCCATGATATTCCTTGTATTAGTGTCTATAACTCCATTATAATACAAGTAACAAAACTTACAAGTGTGAACGTAAAGAAAAGAAAAATACAATAAAGGAAGGTAAAAAATGGGAATGTTTGAATCAGAAAAAGAAGTAAGCGTACTGAGCAGTGTTTATGGAGAAGAAAACTTAGCGAAGGAACAGGCAAGATATGAACATCTGGCAACAAAATTTAAAGAATGTTTTGGCGAGGGAGAAGTGGATTTCTTCAGTGCACCGGGAAGAACCGAAATTCTTGGAAATCATACCGACCATAATCATGGAAAAGTATTAACTGCAAGCATTGCAATGGATACCATTGCAGCAGCAAGAAAAAACGGAACTTCTCTGGTTCATGTAATCAGTGAGGGATACAAAGCAATTACCATTGATTTGGAAAATCTGGATTCTGAATGTAAATGCAAAGGAACCTTATCTTTATTAATCGGTATGTTTGAATGTGCCATAAAAAAAGGATACAAAGTAGAAGGATTTGATGCTTATATCACAACAGAGGTAATCGGTGCAGCCGGTGTCAGTTCATCTGCGTCTTTTGAAATGCTGATTTGCGCAATCATGAACTACTTCAGCAATGAAGGAAAAATTGATTATGTTGAATATGCGAAAATCGGACAGTATGCAGAACATGAATATTGGTTAAAACAGTCCGGACTGTTAGACCAGATGGCATGCGCAGTAGGCGGAGTCATTGCGATTGATTTCAAAGAGGAAATGCCAAAAGTAGAAAAAGTGGAATTTGGTTATGATAAGTTAGGATATGACTTAATTATTGTAAATACAGGAAAAGGTCATGCAGACTTAAGTGAAGAATATTCTGCAGTGCCGGTTGAAATGAAACGTGCCGCAAAGGTATTTGGAAAAGAAGTGCTTGCGGATGTGGACGAAAAAGAATTTATGGCAAATCTTAATAAAGTAAGAGAAGAAGCCGGTGACCGTGCAGTAATGCGTGCCCTGCATTTCTTTGCAGAACAAAAAAGAGTAGATACTGCAGTAAAAGCAATCAAAGAAGAAGATTATGAAACCTTCTTAAGCTGCATTACAAAATCAGGAAATTCCTCCTGGAAATGGTTACAGAACTGCTTTGCAACAAAAGATGAGACAGAACAGGCAGTTCCGGTTGCACTTGCATTGACTGAGTTATTCATCGAAGAAGAAGGAAGAGGATACTGCCGAGTGCATGGCGGTGGATTTGCAGGTGTTATTGCAGCAGTGCTTCCAAAAGATTTAACACCAAAATATGTGGAGATGATGACTCCTTATATGGGTGAGGAAAATATTTATGTCATGCAGATTCGCCAGACCGGTGCGGTGCATTTGGATATGTAATGAGATAGAATAGAATAATGTGAGTAAAATTAATAGAATGGGGAAAGCTTCTGGTTGAATGAGAGGCTTTCCTCATTTTTGGTTTTAAATAATAATTTCCGAATACATATTTGGGTTTGGTAGTACGGGGGTGGAGGCAGACCGGAAATTTTTCCGATATTCTTTTGGGGTCTTTCCTGTAAACTCTTTAAAAACTCTGTTAAAGGTCTGCTGATTGTTATAAGCACATTCTATGGCAATCCGTGTGATGGAATAATTGCTGGTTGTGAGCAGATGTTTTGCATAGTTAATGCGCAGGGAATTTAGGTAACGGTTAAAGCTTTGATGAAGTACATTGCTGAATATCCTTGAGAGTGCATACTTTCCAATTCCGAAGTGATTTGCAATCATTTCCTGTGAAAGATTTTGAGTAAAATGAGTACCAATATAAGAAATTATTTTTCCGGAAAGGTCTTGTAGTCCTTGATCTTCTGACTCATAAGGCAATATTTTTAAATATGGAAAGATGCGGGAAAGCATTAAGGAAACAAGTGAACTGCATAAGGGTACTGTTTCGGGACAGAAATGTACTTCGACGCTTCGTTTTTCTGCATATAGAAAGTCAGTATGAATCTGGTTGGGATTTAGAACCGGATTAGCCGGTTGACCTTTAAGTAAATCTTTTTGGAAATAGGGAAGCAGATTCGGGTTACAGTTTAAAACATAGAAAAGAGTTTCTCCATATTCGGATAAGGTGTGATAATTGTGAACTACATTAGGAAAGATAATCGCAAGATTTCCAGGTTTTAGGGTATAAGTTTTTGGACCAATCTGCATTACAATTTCGCCTTGGATTACATGTACCAATTCAATTACCTGATGAATATGTAGAGGAAAATCAAGGGGTTTGTATTCAAACACACAATAATAGTTTTCTTTTTCATTTTCGTACTCGTAAAACATAGTTGTCATCTCCTGCAATAAATGTGTGGTTTTCTTTAGTAATTATGAAGTATTATACAAAAGAAACTGGTAAAATGTCAAATATAGAAAAGAAAAACGTGTAAAAATGTACAAAGTACACATTATTCTTCTGGCGCGCGTGAAGATGAATCGTTAAAAACACAAATAAAAGATGTGTTTTATATTCTGGAAAGGGGAAGCAATTACTATGAAGAAAAGATATTTAAAAATAATGAGTGTAATGTTATGTGCTGCAATGTGCTCTTCTTTAGCAGCATGTGGTTCAGGAGACAGTTCTGAAGGAAGCAGTGACAGCAGTACAGAATCAAGTTCCAGTTCTGACAGCGGAAAGAAAAAAGGGCTGGAAATTGCTTATAACTTAACCACTGAAGATTTCTCTGTTTTTGAAGGCATTATCAATGATTTCACAGAAGAAACAGGAATTGACGTAACCATTTACAATGGTGGTGATGATTATGAATCAGCAATGAAAACAAGAATGTCATCAGGTGACCTTCCGGATATGTGGGTTACACATGGATGGAGTGTTATCCGTTACAGTGAATATATGATGGATTTGAGTGACCAGCCATGGGTAGAAAACATTGATGCAGGTCTAAAAGATGTTATCTCAAATGACGATGGAGAACTCTTTATCTTACCAATCACACAGGCTGTTGCAGGTATTATGTACAACAAAGATGTATTAGAGTCAGCAGGTGTGGATGCAACACAGATTCGTACATGGGATGATTTTGATGCTGCATGTAAAGCAATTAAAGAAAAAGGCGAGGCAGCTCCAATTGAAATGTGCCTGGCAGATGGATTTGATTCCTATATGCTTGAAGGCATTTGGCCGACCTTATACACTAATGAAGGCTTGAGTGATAATAAAGCAGATGCATTAAAAGATGGAAGTTTTGACTGGACAAAAGATGGAAAAGATGCATTTGCAAAACCAACAGAATGGTATGATAATGGATATTTTAATGAAGATTATGTAAGTGGAAATAAAGATGATATATGCAAAGCTCTTGCAAACGGAGAAGGTGCTTTCGCAATTTATTCTACAGAAATGATTCCTTCTATTCTGGCTTATAATGCAGATGCAAATATTGGAGTCCTTCCACTTCCATCCAAAGAAGAAAACGGTGCTTCCTATTTCGGAACTGGTGAAGGAAACTTCAGCTGCTTCGGTATCTGGAAAGATACAAAATATGAAGATGAATGTAAACAGCTTCTTGAATACCTGGCACAGCCGGAAATTGCAGTTCAGATTGTAAAAATTGATGGTGGTATCCCAGGTCTGACCAATATCGAATTAGATGAAACAGACCAGGCTGCTTATACAACAAATGCATTTAAAGAAGCACAGTCACAGTTTGACGGCGATTTAAGCTACGATAACTTCTTTGACCGTGAATATCTTCCAAGTGGTATGTGGAGTGTAATGGCAGATGCTACTTCTACCTTACTTGCAGATGGAGACCCAGAAGGTGCAACAGAAGAAGCATTATCAATGGTTGCTGATAATTATAATGACTTAATGGGAAATTAATTAAATTAACGAAGGCTTAATAGGGTGACAGAAACGGAAAGATGAGAACTCCGCACTTGGATGCTGTCCTTGTGCGGAGTATTTTTGGTCAAAAATCAGGAGAGAACGGTAGCTTAGACTTTTTCTGAGAGATGGCAGATGGGAGTTGCGTGATGACTGATAAAAGAAAACGAAAATTAAACTGGTTTTATATACCAGCTGTAATTTTAATGATAGCTTTTATTGCATATCCTCTGGGAAATGCGATTTACCTTTCCTTTTTTAAATGGAATGGATATTCCGTAAACAAAGAATTTGTTGGAATTGAAAATTATGTATCTATGTTTAAAGATAAAGTATTTGTTTCTTCGCTGAGAAATACACTGATTTATGGTTTTGGATGTACGCTTTTTCAGCAGATTATTGGGTTGGCACTGGCTTTGTTTTTAAACAGTAAATTTAAAGGTCGTGGAATGATTCGTACCATTATTTACATGCCGGCTATGGTTTCTGGTCTTGTAATGGGATATATCATGTATTTCTTCTTCCAGTACAAGGGCGGTGTTGTAAATGATATCTTAGCAGCATTTGGTGCTTCCGGATATGACTGGCTTGGAAATGGTACTTCTGCGATTGCAGTTATTGTATTTATTAATACCTGGCAGTTTGTCGGTGTCAGTATGGTTATCTATCTTGCAGGTATTCAGGGAGTATCTCAATCTTATCTGGAAGCTGCAACGGTAGATGGGGCAAATGCCTGGGAAAGATTTCGTTTTATTATCTTGCCACTGTTAGTACCAGCACTTTCCTCTTCTGTTATTTATAACTTAATTGGTGGATTGAAACTTTACGATGTTATCATTGCGCTGACAGATGGTGGTCCGGCAAAGAAAACTCATTCTTTGGCGACATATATTGCAAACCGATATTTTGATGCAGAACGTGCAGGATATGCAGCAGCAATTGGTGTATTTTCCTTTGTGATGATTATGATTATTTCCATGATTGTCAATGCATATTTCCGTAAAAAGGAGGTTGACCTTTAATGGGAAAAATAAAACAAATATTTCACAAAAATAAAAATACAGAATTTTATGATGAAACAGAAGAAAAAATGAAATTTCGTGCAAAAGACTGGTGGAAATATCTGGTTAGTATTGCGTTACTGATTATTTATCTGTTTCCATTTTATATCATCATCAATGTTTCTTTAAAAGCATTTAGTGATACAACTTCGAGAATCCAGTTTCCGGAAACAATTTACTGGGATAACTATAACAAGATTATTCAAAGTGGAGAAATCTTTACAGGTATTAAAAACTGCTTGATTATTACCGTACTTGTTTTACTTGTTGAGATTGTAATTGGATGTATGGCAGCTTATGGGCTGGCACGTAATCAGTCAAAATTAAACGAAATTGTAAGAAGTTTGATTATGTCTGTTATGATGATTACACCCCTTACAATTTTGGTTGGTGTTTATTCTACCATGTCAAAGATTCATGCAACTTCTACTTATTGGGGCATGGTATTGGTATTAAGTGCATTTGGACTTCCACTTGTTATCTTCTTGTATACGAACTTTATTTCATCGATTCCGGTTGCGCTTGATGAAGCAGCTGCCATTGATGGAGCAAGTAATTTCCAGGTTTTCTTTAAAATTATTTTACCACAGCTTAAAACTGTAACTGTAACAGTTATTATCCTTCAAGGAGTTAGTGTATGGAATGAATATACTTATGCATATTATTTCCTGCAGAAGACATCCATGAGAACCATTACGTTGGTCATTAAAACGTTCTTCTCAGCAGTATCAAATGATTATGGTGCAGCAGCAGCAACAGCAGTAATCGGTATGTTACCATTGATTATTGTTTATCTGTGTCTGCAAAAATACTTTATCCAAGGTCAGGTAGATAGTGCGATTAAGTAAAAAGTAAAAAAAGCTACCTTTGGATAGATTCCAATGGTAGCTTTTTTGGAAAAATGATAAAACAAAGTAATGATAAAAAACAGGAGGAATGAGGGTGAAATTATTAGAGGACGCTCCGGTTGTGTCAATCGCAGAACAGATTTCGGAAGTGATAATTGCAGGATTTTTGTGGCTGATAGCATGTATTCCAATTATTACGATAGGACCGGCAAGTGCAGCACTTTATTATACAATTGTTAAAGTTGTAAGGAAAAAACATAGTACTGTCACAATTGCTTTCTGGCATTCTTTTAAAGAAAATTTAAAGCAGGGAATTGGTATAACACTATTTTATCTGGTATATGCCGTAATTTTATTGTTTTATGTAGGTGTAGTTGCAAAAAGTGGAATGTTTGAGAGAACACCATATCTTTTTGTTGCATCGGGAATGGTACTTGCATCTCCGTTTGCAGTTACAGTACCGTATATTTTTTCCGTACTCTCAAGATTTCGTATGAGCATTGTTGGGCAGTTTCAGTATGCATTACATATGTCCGTGAAATATTTTCCAATTACAATATTACTGATTCTGCTTTTGGGAGTAGCAGGAATGATTTGCTATTTGTTTCCGTTTTTAATGGCAATTGTTCCTGGAGCATATGCTTGGGTTTCTTCATTTTTAGTGGAAAAAGTCTTACAAAAATATATGAAACAGGCAAGGAAAACAGAAGACGGTGCCTGGTATTATGATTAATAAAATAAAAAAGAAAATAGAAAGAAAATAAAAGAAAAAGAAAGGGACAGGCTTATGGAAACACAGGAAATTCGCATTGAGGAGAACGGACTAAAAGTTATCTTTGAAGTCCGTGAGAATGGAATCGTAGAATTAAAACAATTTACAACCGCTGGAAAACCAGACAGAAATCGTGAACCAAGAGACAAGCAGGCATCTTATTCAATTACAGAGATTCAGCTTACCGGAAAAGGAAGCATAAATATGCATGGCTATAAACATAATTTAAGCAGTGCATCGAAAGAGTTTCATTATGTAAATCATACGTTGGAAAAAGCAGAGAAGGGTCAGCAGTTAATCATCCATACGAAATCAGATTATGGTGTGGAACTTCGCTATCACATGCAGTTCTTTGATGGGATTTCAGCGGTTCAGGTATGGACAGAAGTAAAAAATAATGGTACAGAAGCAGTTGGCTTAGAATATGTTTCTTCTTTTATTTATCATGGTCTTTGTGCAAATGGGGAACTTCCATATTATGATAAAACACAGATTTACACTCCATATAATAGCTGGTGCTGTGAAGCACAGTGGAAAAAAGACAGTGCAAAACAGTTGAATTTAAATGGCATGATGGTAGATGGATTTAACACTCCGGGATTTGGGTTAAACCGATACTGCTATGGAGGAAGAGGCTCCTGGTCAAGTTGTGAATATCTTCCGATGGGAATCTGTGAAGACACAGAAGCAAAAGAAACGTATTTCTTCCAGATTGAACATTCCGGTCAGTGGCTTGTAGAGTATGGTTCTTCTATGGGAAAAAATCTGTATCTTGCGCTTAGCGGACCGACAGAGATGGAAAATGGCTGGTGGAAGAATTTAAAACCAGGAGACACATTTGAGACGGTACCGGTTGGATTTGGTGTTGCGGATGGTTCTTTGAATGAGGCAATGGCAGAATTGACAAAGTATCGTAGAGCAATCCGAAGAGAAAATGACGATGATAAGAAATTAAATATTGTATTTAATGATTACATGAACTGTCTGATGGGAGACCCGATTGAAAGTACAGAAAAAGAAATCATTGATAAAGCGGCTGAGATGGGCTGTGAGTATTACTGCATGGATGCAGGCTGGTATGATAAAGGCTATTGGTGGGACAGAGTTGGTGAATGGAAAGAATCACCGGAACGTTTCCCAAATGGAATGAAATCCGTATGCGATTATGCGAAATCAAAAGGACTGGTTATGGGACTCTGGCTTGAAATTGAAGTCATGGGAGTCGAGTGTGAGCTTGCAAAGAAACTTCCAGATAACTGGTTTATCTGCCGTCATGGAAAACGCCATATCGATAATAAACGTTATCTGCTTGATTTTAGAAATCCAGAAGTCAGAGCCTATTGTCGAGAGGTTGTAGACCGTCTGATTGAGGATTATGGAGTTGGATATTTCAAAGTGGATTATAATGTTACGATGGGATATGGAAGTGAGTTAAATTCTGACAGCTGTTCCGATGCAATCCGTGAGCATTATTTATGTTTGTATCAATGGTATAAAGAAATTTTCAAAGCACATCCTGACCTTGTAATTGAAAACTGCGGTTCTGGTGGGCAGAGAATGGATTATGGAATGTTGAAGCTGTTAAGTCTTCAGTCAACCAGTGACCAGACGGATTACATTTACAATTCTTATATTGGAGTAAATGTTGCAAGTGCGGTAACACCAGAACAGGCCGGTATGTGGGTTTATCCTTATGAAGATGATAGAGAGCATGTCATCTATAACATGGTAAATGGGCTCCTGCTTCGTCCATACATAAGTGGAATGGTATGGAAAATGAGTGAGGAAAATCTTAAACTTATGGCAGAAGGAATTGCACTTTATAAACAGATTCGTGATGGAATAAAGGATGGCGTTCCGATTTTTCCGCTTGGATTTGCTGATTTAGAAAGTAAACAGCTGGTTTACGGAATTAAAACGGAGGATAGAGTATATCTTGCAGTGCTTGCACCAAAAACAGAAAAAGTTGAAATTCCGCTTGAATTTGAAAAAAAGATAGAAAAAGTAACTGTTATTTATCCAGGCAATGTAGATTGCAAATTCTCGTACAACAATGAAAAACTTTCCGTTGAACTTCCACAGGAAAAATGTGCACGTCTGTTTGAAATTGATTTCAAAAAATAGTAAATGAGTACAGGAGATACGTATGAACAAAAATGATTTTGCAAAAAATCCGCCGATGGGCTGGAACAGCTGGGACTGCTATGGGGCATCCGTAACAGAAAAAGAATTGAAACAAAATGCAGATTATATGGCAGAGCATTTGAAACAGTATGGCTGGGAATATGTTGTGTGTGATATCCAGTGGTATGAGCCGACTGCGGATTCCAGTCATTATCATAAATTTGCTGATTTATGTATGGATGAATATGGCAGATTAATTCCAGCAGAGAATCGTTTCCCATCTGCAAAAGGGGGAAAAGGATTTAAAGAGATTGCGGATTACGTGCATGAAAAAGGTCTGAAATTTGGAATCCATATTATGAGAGGAATTCCGCGCCAGGCAGTTGCAAAAAATGTGACGATTAAAGGAACTTCCTATACGGCACGTCAGGTTGCACATCCAGCTTCAATTTGTTGCTGGAATTCGGATATGTATGGTGTAGATTCAACACAACCCGGTGCACAGGAATACTATGATTCTATTTTGGAATTGTATGCTTCCTGGGGAGTGGATTATATTAAAGTTGATGATATCTGTGTAAAATATGGTCGCATCAACGATGAAGGAACATTGCAGTATGGAGGGGATGAAATTGAAATGCTCCACAGAGCGATTGAAAAATGTGGACGGCCGATTGTCTTAAGTCTTTCACCGGGACCGGCAATGGTAGAGAAAGCAGAGCATTTAAAAAAATATGCAAATCTTTGGAGAATCACGAATGACTTCTGGGATTCCTGGGAAGATATTATGGAAATGTTTGACAGATGTAATAATTGGGCACCTTATGTATCGGAAGGCTGTTTCCCGGATTGTGATATGCTTCCAGTCGGACATATTTCTATCAGAGGTTGTGAACATGGATTAAGCGACAGATGGACAAGACTTTCAAAGGCAGAACAACGAACCATGCTCACTCTGTGGAATATTTTCCGTTCGCCACTTATGATTGGCTGCGAACTTACGGATATGGATGAATGGACAAAAGCACTTTTAACAAATGAAGAAGTGTTAAGTCTATTAAAGACAAGCCGCAATGCACATCAGACAATCCGTCAGGGAGACATGATTGTATGGCAGGCAGAAGGTGAAGAAGGAAATGTTTTTCTTGCGGTGTTTAATACGACAAACTGGAGTGAGACTTTCGCAATTGATTTTCGGGCGCTTGATTTAACTGGAAGTTATAAACTGCGTGATTTATGGGCGCAAAAAGAATTAGGTGAAGTAGAAGGAAAGTTGATTGTGGGAGTGGATTCCCATGATGCAAAACTGTATAAATTGAGTAAGTAAAAAGTGAGGACTGAATTTCGTGAATGTTGGAGATTCAGTCCTTGTTTTTTATTAAATGAGTACCTTTATTATACCTGTTGATTGAACGCAGACAATCATTCCGCCGCTTCAAGTGCGCAGAGCACTAAGCGGCGGGT
>UMFI01059141.1_pt1 | contig 16495 bp, 24 predicted proteins | sample 1964951 | NCBI WGS metagenome assembly UMFI01 (sample SAMEA4836040, study PRJEB28245) | human gut metagenome | biome: gut microbiome; material: fecal sample | place: Denmark | collected 2008 | reverse complement strand
TTCCTCTTTTGTCTGCATATATTGCTTCATCATCGGTGTTAGGTTGTTAGTCATGTCAAAATCTCCTTATTTTACAAGGGTTTCAGGGCTTTTCCTTTATTAGTTTGACCATGTTTTGACCATTTTTTTAAAGTGAGTCGTTTTTACTGATTTTTGATAATGAATAATTATTCACATACTCTGTATATTTATCAAATTCATTATTGACAAATGTTGCATCTGGATGTGTATAATATTGCATCATTTTGATATTTGAATGGCCTACAATAAGTATAATTGAAGCAGGATCCATCCCGGATTCATAACATAAAGTTACAAAAGTATGTCTGAATAAATGCGGATGAATTTGAGAAGGATGAAACTCTCTGTGTTCAATAGCAGCTATAGATTTTTCGTGGCTATTCATAATGGATGTAATACGGCTACATTCACGTCCAGCTTGAGTTGGTAGATAACAATTACCATATTGTGTCGTAAAAATTAAAGAAGGATAGTTCTTCAATAAATCATTTTTTACGCCCCATTTTTTTCGATAACAATGTTTGTCGCGGTCTTGTTTCTCTTTCCAACTAATCAGAGCATCTGCTGCTGCCTTGAATAATGGAACTTTTCGGACACTTGCTTCTTTTTTAGGTGAAGTAATTTGTTTGATACGATATGGTTTTTCAAGTTTGTGTCCCTGATCATCATAGTAAACAGTTACTTCATTAATTGTTTTGTAAACGTTTATGTAATTGTTTTGAAAATCAATATCTGTCCACTCTAACGAACACGCTTCGCCAATTCGTAATCCTGTGAATAGAAGCAATACAAACAATTCATAGTATCGCGTTCCTCTGGCCGCTTCAAAAAATCGTCTGATTTCATCGTTTGATAGCCGTTCTATTTTTTTGTCAAATGCAATAATAGGGTCAAAAGCACCGTTGCTTGTGTTTGGATATATAATTCCCTCGCATGGATTAAATATGAGCAATTTTCCAATTATAGCTCTTTTAAAGCAGTTCGATATAAGTGAAACAGAAGATTGTATTGTCTTTTTTTTATAGCCCTTGGCAGTTAATTCGTTAACCATATTTTGAATATGAGTAATTTGAATATCTGATAATTTTATGTCTCCAATATATTCAATACATCGGTTATATGACTCTATATAATTTCTGATAGTCGTTTTCTTTACTCGATTGACAACGTAAAGAGACATCCATTGTTCAAACCACTGGTTGAGCGTAATTTTATTTGCATCTATTTTTAATCCGTATTCAGTTTTTTTTAATAATTCATTTTTTTTCTTTTTAACTTCGTTTAAAGTTTGACCATATAGACAAATTGGATTTTTCTTTCCTTTTAGGTAAATGCGGGTTTGGTAACGTCCATCTTTTCTTTGGGTAAATCCTTTCCCCAAATTTTTGCCTTTTAAGTCTTTTCCCATGATAACCACCTACCCTTTCTCAATTCCACGGACAGGTATTTTATCCGTTTCATATTATCAAATTTTTAAAAGTATTTCAAGAATCTCTTCGTTATATAATAAAATTGGCGTTAGATTCTTACCGGTTTTGTACTTGACGGTCAATCCATTTTTCTAATTTTTTTTTGTGAATCAGGACTCTTCTTCCAATTCGAACTTGTATATTCAATTCAAGTGAGAGATCCCTCATCGCTCTTTCAGAAATACCGATTAGAGAACTTGCTTCTTTTATAGACAAAAGAAGTTTTTCATTTTCTTGATTTGTTTCTTTCATTTTATTACCTCCTTGTATGGCAAATATGAAAGATTGACAAAAAAATAGGAAAAGGACTGAATAATCAGTCCTTAGAATATAAACGAAATTATTCGGCTCATCCCGATATCAATACCGTAATATGCGGTAGCTCCAATAAAAGCTGCGAAGAGGATAAAAAAGGTATTAGAAATGGTACTTTTTAATGAGGGATGGAAAAATACGGATGTTGCAGTTCTCTGCTTTCTTCTATTAAACATTTTTACACCGTCCTTGCTATATATTTTTTACTGCGTCGCTGACTAAGTACTTGATTTTTTGTATCAATAATTACACTTACAGTAATAATTACTGATGTACCAAGAAACGACAGCCGGGATAATCCATAATGTGCACTGATAAAAATAGGAACCATAGCAATGATGGACATACAGATTGCTCCGATAAAGATCAGCGATTTCATCTGTCTTTTTAAATATGCAACTGTATTTTGCCCAGACCTTATTCCGGGGATGATTCCATCACTTTTCTGAATGCTGTGTGCTACTTCGCTCGCATTGAAAGTAATATTTGTATAAAAATATGAGTACAATATGATGAGTAGCAGATAAATAAATGCCCCAAAGCTGTAAATTGGGCTTTTTGGATCAAACCAGCAGGCTGTATTGATCAATTTGATAAAAGGAATATTTTCTTTTCCAATAAGGCTCGCAATTGTAACCGGGAAAGCCATGATGGATGATGCAAAAATGACAGGGACAACACCACCGGTGCAAAGTTTGATAGGGATTGTTCCTTCCCCTCCTCCTGTTTTATTCGAGTATACGATTTTGATCTGTTTTTCACATCCATTGATAAAATAGGTAAACATAAAAAGGATAACTATAGCCGTAATAACTACAATAGATATAATTATTTTTTTCTGGTCATCTTTTACGCTTGCGATTAATCGGATAATGGATTTAATGTCGGATGGATAGGATGCAATAATATTTGCAGTCAAAATGAGAGATACTCCATTTCCGATGAAATAATTTTTCATATCGCTCATCTTCTTTCCGACAAAAGCAACCATCGCGGATGTAAATGTCCAAATAGCGGTAATGTAGCAAATCCAATACCATTTGTAGTCAATCAGAAGCCCTTTTTTGCCAAATCCAATTGCCATCAACACAGACTGTAAAACCGCCATTATAATTCCGACTATAAAGGTAAGTTTTTCAATCCGATCCCGCTCATCCTGCATCCCATTTTGCATTTCTGCAAGTTTCGGGATTAAAATTCCGAAAAGCTGGACCAAAATGGAGGCAGTAATATAAGGACCTACACTTAAAGCCATTCATAATATCCAATTTCCCAATCATCCAGTCCATGTTCCTCCGCTGATTCAGAGTCTTTCAGAATGTCAAAAATCATATCAATTGTCATATCCAATGTGTATGATTTCCAATACTCTTCTTTTGTGATACTATCATCTTTTGAACCCAGGAAGTAAAAAGCATTATCCCCAATTTTACAACAGATTCCCATACAACCTGCATAATCATTCTCAATAGATATAATTCCGTTTTCAAAGCCTTTCTTAATCATTTCTTTTGTAATCATAATTATATCCTCCATTCTAAAACCTTGAAAATCTTGTGGACGGTGTCTTTGGTTTATATAATTTTGCGTATTCTACATACTCAAACTGTTTCATTTGATATTCGGCCTCTTTTGTATTACATAATTTCTGCATCTGCGCCTAATGATTCCATAATATCAATTGCTTCGTCCGTATCATCTTCTGCGATCATGTAACGATCGTACCCGTCCATATCATAATCGATATATTCCGCATCAAGTGCATTTGTAATATTCTCATACAGTTCTTTACATCCATTGCTGACATAAATTCTTGTCATTTGTAATATCCTCCTTCAATACAACTACCAATCCAAATCGTCATCCACTTTCCACCATTTAATAACAAGTGGTTCGTCTGTGACCAGATTGACATTTTTCCGAAGAAGATCATCAAAATCAGCTTCATCCATGTCTTTCAGTGAACTTACAAAATCCCATGGTGCTCCGGCACTCACACCGATAAATGTCCCGTCCGGATCATCGATATCAAGAATAATATCCTCATTGAACTCAATGTAATCCTTCAGAAATGCACCAATTCCAAAACGCCCCTCGTTCTCGTATTTTGAGAACCAGTCTTCCATGTTTGAATTGGATAAATCTCCATCCAGGTCTTCAACGAATTCTTCATAAAGATCTGCATCAAATTCTTTCAGCATTTCTTTTACAGAATCCCATTTGATTTCTTTGATGTCACTTGAACAAATTCCATACATTAACATTATTGTTTCCTCCTATTATTTTTATTTCGATAATAAGATGAAATATTATATAAAAAAAATTAAAAAAGACCGCATAAAGCGATCTTTTTTGTGAAAACATTTTGGGATTATTTTGTTGCAAATTTGCGATAATGATAAATGCGGTCAAGCTCATTTGCCAAAGAGCCATCCGTCACATATACATCATCTGTGTCATCTACCCATTCACCATTTCGGGCAGTACTGATACTGACAATATTGTAGGAATCCTTATCTTTAGATGCATCATATTCTTCGTCCTTATAAATATGCAGAACAAGATCGCAATCTTCACCAAACTCGAATACTTCCAGTTTTTCATCAGCAACAAGATCATTGCAGTAATCGATGATTGTTTCGATACTTGGGCGGACAAGCTGATAGATACCAGAAGTTTCATCAGGCTTTCCATTGTCAGAGAAATTTTCTGTTTTAAGATTTTCTACAATCGTGTCGATTTTTTCTCTTAAACCGTACAAAGCAAAATCTACTTCGTACTCAATCTCTGAACAGTCCCTGCTCACAAAGCAAGGCAACAAACCTTTCATTTCTTTGGCAAATCGATCATAGGCTTCATTCCTTTCCACCTTCATCAATTCGTCTACGGTCGCTACACCAGCCGAGCAAACATAATTTCCTTCCGAAACTGTGCAGATCATGGATTCGTCATTATCATCGCTCAGATCAATGCCGTACAAAACAACACCTTCCGGATTAGTTTCCGTTTTCATTTCAGGATCTTTTTCGATTGTACGTACTAACATTGTATGTTCTACATAGTCATGCAAGTATTCATCGTAACAAATCACTTTCTCTCCAACTTTTGCAGTTCCAATAGATCCGGCAGCAGGAGTCGTATAGGTTTCTGCGTTTACAATTGGCTCTTTTTCAACGCTGACAATCAATTCTGTTATTAATTTCTCAGCACGATGCTGAAAGTGTTTGTAGTTTGTAGCAGTTACAATTTCTTTGATATCTTCGATCCAGTCACAATGAAGATGATCTTCATTTGACCGGTATACATTAAGGGAAATTCCTCTCCTGCCGTATGATGAAACGGTTTCCCATTGTACATCCACAATAAAAATTTTCTTGCCGCGTGTGACAATAATGCTCCCATAAATATCCGGACTTTTCTCAGCATTTAATTGCTCCAAATCCTCTTTTATAAAATATTCCCAATCAAATTTCAATGTTTCGTTTTCCATATCTTTTTCCTCCTATGATTATAATTTCATAGGAAATATGAAAAAATTGAGGCAAAGAAATTTAAAGAAAAAGAGACAGCTTAAAGCCATCTCTTCTTTCTGATAGTTAAATTGTTTGCAATGCGGAAGTTAAGTATTCCCGAACTTGTTCAACCGTGCAAGAAAGCTTCTGCGCTATTTTTTCGTCGGACCATCCGACTTCATGAAACGCTAAAATCTTACCCTTTAGTATGCCCTTTTCCTGTCCTTCAGAGAATCCGCGTTCTTCTACTTTGTCAAGAACATCCCTCATGTTTGTCATAGTCTTACCTCCTTCTTGTATGCAAGACTCAGCTACTTGTTTGTAGCGATTATCATTGGTGAATACTGAAAGAAACTTCAGTACTTCGTCAACGTGCTTGATTGTTTTCGGCGATGGAATATATTGTTTGTCTCTGCGGCGCTGTACAAAGAAATCGGCTACGATACCAAAATCACTTTTGAACATCTGTATTTGTTCATCGGATAGATAAGCGATTTCGAAAACATGAATCTTGTAGTCATTTACATACGGATTCCATTTCTCATTAACCTCAATCCTTTCCTTCAAACTTAAGTTCTCATTCCAGTGTTCCTCACCGAAATACAAGATGATCGTCGCTACAGCATATCGGTCTTTCTCATCACCATTCAGCAACTGTGACCGGTATGCAGCACCATCGTAGTTAAAACATCGAAGTGGCATATCTGGTTCAATCCTAGTCTGATGTTCCAGACCTGCCAGGACCACCTTGATGTTTTCGCTTACAATCAGCTTACTGACATCCCGTTCCTGTTCATGCAGTTTCCCATCATCTGCCTTGTACTGGCTTCGAAGTTTTGTGTCCTGTAGATGATCCGGATCCACCACTTCTTCTCCGTTAAAAAGAAGTACGTTCAGGATATCTGCAAACACGTCATTGTAGTCCGCCAGTAGTTTTTCTGAGATATCTTTCTGCCCCATACGTTTCCTCCTTCGTTTCGATTTGAAGTCAGAAACAGAAGAAAGTTATCTTATGACATAAGTATAGCATACTTACAAAATACTGTCATTGGATATTTCCTCCTGTTGTCCTAATTTCACAGGAAATATGGGATATAAGAAAGATTCCAATTATAAAAAAGAGACAGCCTAAAGCCATCTCTTTTCCAACATTACTCTTTCGCTTTCGCGTACATGATAAGTCCAGGGATTACATATCCGAGATCAAGATAAGTATATTCTCCTGTCTTGTCAAATTCTTCCTGCTGTTTTTTATCAGGAATATATGCTCCAAGGAGCCGGAATACATCTCCAGATGTTCCATTGTGATCCAGAATCCGGTGTAAGGTATCTTCCAGAAATCCTCCAATATCATCGGTTGTTTTGTCTGCAATGCAATGATAGGTGACATAAGGATTTCCTGTATGGGAGAATTCCATGACATACTCATCTTCATCATCTGAAATCAGTTCTCGCATTTGAAGTTCATAGGAATCCGATACTTCATCTGCAATGGAACATTCCCAGTCCAAATTATTGAAATGGTCTGCACCAAGAAGTTTTTCCTGCAATTCTTCTACCATTTTTCCGTGGTTTTCATGATTTTTACGGTTATCAAGAAGAGTTTCCGCTTCATGCCTGCAGAAATATCTTAATGGGTCTTCAGTAATTTCCTGAATATTCTCAATAGACTTTTGGAAAGTAGGATGCATCTGCTTCAGGTACTCAAGCATTGTAACCGGTTTTACAACTTTATTTTCATAAGGATTGTCGGTTTCCGGTAATCCGGAATGTCTGATTTCAACAGGTTCTTCTATATGCTCCTGATCCTGAAAAACGGTTGTTTCCAATGCATTATTTCCGGAATTAAATTCTGTTGCTACAAGTGGATATAAATTAGCATCAGAATCTTGCAAGTATACAGAAATACCCCCGGCAGTAGAAAATGAATTTCCTGTAACCTCAACCGTAAGTACTCCAATTGGTGTGTTTACACATAATGTTTCCATGTTATTTTCCTCCTATATTTAAAAATTTCGCTTTAAATATGGTGGAAACTGAAAAATAACATTCGTTTTTGGAACCTGGTTCCAAAAATGGTACAAATTTCAAAAAATTCGATATAGATGGACTAATATACGCATTAGTCCAAAATTTTCCCGAAAATTAGACTACCTATTGATAGACGCAAAAAATGTGCCTCATTTCTGAGACACACTTCTTAAGTATGGACTAGGATTGACAGATTTGTTTCCGCTCTGTTCGTAAGTGCAGAGATAAAGATACTGTTTTGCCCTTGTCATTGCGACATAGAATAAACGTCGTTCTTCTTCGAAATCGGCATCTGTTTTTGCCTTCTTGAATGGACAAATTCCTTCCACACAGTCAATGATAAAAACATGTTTCCATTCCAATCCTTTTGAACTGTGCATTGTTGATAAAGTGACACCAGTCTTATTTTTGCTTGCTTCTTTTAATGTCCGTTTGTAGCGATTGATATAAACGCCCCAGGAAGACCAGCTGTTATGCTCTTTCGCATCTTCCTTATACTTTTCATAGATGGAATTCAGATCGCAGACATCCATGTTACGAAATTCAGCATACTCCTTCAAATACGTTCTGTAAGACATTACTCTAAGAAGCAAGGATAAGAAAGTTTCCGGATCCTTATCTCTTAATCGGCCAAGACCATAGAAGAAGTCTTCTATTTCATCCAACGCATTGTTTGTTTTCCAAGCAGGGACACCTGTTTTAAAAGCTGCAGAACGCATTTTCTTTTTATCAAGTCCAGCTTTGAAATATGCAGGATCCAATAAATACCGGTTTGGATGATTGAGTACACGCGCGATATCCTTTCTTACATTTTGTGACTTGTCGTTTGCAAGAGCATAGAATGCCTGAATATCATAGAACATCCAGTGTTCATATCGATTACTGATTTTTTCGTTAGAATGAAATGGAATATTCGCCATCAGTAATGAATCGGCAACCGCTTCTGCCTGGGAATTTGTCCGATAAAGAACAGCAATATCCTCCGGTTTTTCACCTAATTTAAGCAGTTCTTTGATTTTCATGGTTACTTTGGATATTTCGTATTCTCTGGTTGGCGTAGGCATGTATTCAATCTGTCCGGTTTCTGATTTGAAAGCAAGAAATTCCTTGTCAAATCTGCTTTTATTGAGTTTGATCAGATTGTCAGCAGAATGGATAATTTCCTTACTTGACCGATAATTGGTACTTAACCGGATCATGACTGCATCCGGATAATCCTTTTTAAAGTTCAACATAACCTGTGGTCTTGCTCCACGAAAGCCGTAAATGGACTGATCATCATCTCCTACAACGGTCAGATTTCCGTTTTCTCCGGCAAGCAGATAAATAATATCCCTCTGCAGATAGTTCGTATCCTGGTATTCATCTACCTGAATATACCGATATTTGTTACGAAGCCACTGTAAACAATTTTTATTATCCTTCATTGTCTGATAAGCCTGAATCAGCATATCATCAAAATCAACCACATTCAGATCATTTTTGTACTCCTCGTAACCTGTGAAAAGGTCTTCAAAAAGTGTTTTGTCATTGCAACAGATAGGATTGTAATCATCTAACGGGATCTGGTTATTCTTGATTACAGAAATTTCTGTTAAGATACTGTTGATAAATTCTTCCTTATCATTTACCTGCTTATTGCCACGAAGTTTTTTATAGAAATAATCTCGCGCATCGGTTAGGATATCTTCATTCGAATATCCTGCAAATTTGCGTAAAATCGCGAAACATAAGCTGTGAATAGTTGAAAAAGTCACATCATCTTTTCCGTAAGACTTTTGATAACGTTCCCGCATTTCCTTTGCTGCAGCATTGCTGAATGTGACCATCAAAATTGACTCTGTTGGAATCTTACAATCATCAACCATATGGTGGATCCGGCGCACAAGCGTTGTTGTCTTACCACTTCCAGGACACGCAATTACAATCAATTGTCCTTCAGTTGTATTGATGACAGCTTCCTGTCCTTCATTTTTCTTCATGTCCATTTGTATTTTCCTCCTATTATTATATAATTTCGTAGGAAATATGAAATTCCATGAAAATATATGTTCACAAAAAGATAGTATTAATTTGGCAAAACGGCTGCAGATTTTGCATTGTGGGTTAGCCGTGAGCGCCTGACATGGATCGCTTTCACAGAATGATGAATTCGTTTGGACAATTCGCTATCCGGAATCTTGTGTTCAAGTACCATTCTGTCTTCTTCGATAGTCCACCTTTGCGGTGGATAAATTGCTGTTTTGGCATAATATTTCTTTCTCTGGCGATCGCATGTTTTTCGCCAAAGAGAAAGGTCACGATACCCTTCTTTTCGATTCACAATAAAACCTCCTTGTATACGCATATTGCCAGTATACAAGGAATATGAAATCTTATATTTTTACAGAAGAAAAACAGGACGTACTATTCTAATTCGTAATAAACATAACTTGCATCCTCATTTTGTATAAGATACTCGTAGTTTTCTGAAGTATTCCGGATGCACATGACATCCACAAAACGAAATGGTGCGATCTCAATGGTATAAAAGACTCTTTCCTTAGAAGCATCCTCTGTCTTGCTAATAATTTTGTAATCACTCATATTCTTTTCCTCCTATGATTTAAAAATTTCATTAGAAATATGGACGAAAACCTAATTTTGATTTCAAAAAAGAGACACCGTTAAGGCATCTCTCTTCTTCCGCACGCTGCGGGGCCAACTCAACGTGGCGATTACGATTAAATCTTTATTGAACTTATGATGTTTCTACATCATTCTCAATCTTATGCCTCCCAATCCTGTCTCGCTCCAGAATTTCCACAAATCCCATTGCTGTATGCTGTGGTCTTCCCATTCACATCGTAGGCATATCTTAGTCCTTTGTCCCCGTTTACTCCTTTCCAGTGCATACTCCCCTCATACAATGTAATCAAATCGTTTGTGTCGTACTCTTCTTTTGGATTCTTTTCAACATACTTTTTAGCACTTTTCTTTGTGCCGTATCCACACCTTTGTACAATTGTTATGAACTCTTCTTTTGTCATGCTTTTTCCTCCTGTGATTTAAAATTCCATTAGAAATATGAAGGATTTTTCGAAAAAGCTTTGCCTATCAATGCGATAAAATGTACCGTATTTCCGCATAAGAATCCCGATTACCATTTTTATCATTGATCCTGAAATCGACACGTTCCCATACATCGCCGGTTCCCATTTCCAGCAAACAAAAATAGTTTTCTTCCGCAAGGATTAGGTATTTCTCAATCGCTGTTCTTTGGCTTGTCTCAATGGTGATAGTTTGCTCGCTACTGTATTTTTCTTTTTGCGTTGTGATGCGGTATTTCATTCTGAGGCCTCCTCTTCTGCTTTACATATAAACTCAAGAAGTTTCAGCATAGTGTGCTCAAAGTCTTTTTCTGGTGTAAATGATACAATGTAATCTTCATCTATTTGAAACAGATTTGCATAATTACGGCGCAACCTGACAGATGGAGTACGTTCTCCTTTTTCGATAGCTGAAACATATGCGGTTGCAACACGCAGCTCGTCTGCCACTTCTTTTGTTTTCAGATCTTTCGCAATACGAAGTAACCGGTAAATGTTTAAGCGAGAATTATTTGCTTCCATACTTATGCCTCCCAATCTTGTCTTTCACCAGAATTCCCGCGAATTCCATTGCTGTATGCGGTGGTCTTCCCATTTACGGTACAAGCATATCTCAGTCCTTTGTCCCCGTTTACTCCTTGCCAGTGCATATTTCCTTCATGCAGCGCAATCAGATCATTTGTGTCGTACTCTTCTTTTGGATTCTTTTCAACATACTTTTTAGCACTTTTCTTTGTGCCGTATCCACATCTTTGTACAGTTGCTACGAATTCTTCTTTTGTCATGCTTTTTCCTCCTATGATTTAAAAATTTCATTGAAAATATGAATGAATGCTGAATTTTGATTTCAAAAAAGAGACACCGTCAAGGCATCCCTATTTTTCCGCACGCTGCGGGGCCACTCAACGTGGCGATTGCGATTAAATCTTTATTGAACTTATGATGTTTCTACATCATTCTCAATCTGTTGTAATCCGGTACCTCATTTTGTAGCCTCCTTTTATTTGTGAATATTACCACACTATAAAGATTCCGTATTTTTACAGACGAAAAAGCCACGATAAACGCAGCTTTCCAAAATGAATCTTATAGCGCATGATGAGTAAGAATTATTTGTAGTGGGTATTGCTATTCCTCCAACATAAGTATGTGAAGTTTGTCCATGGCGATAGCTCTTTTTCTCTTTAGTTTTTACAATTTTAAGGCACGCAGGTTCTATCTCAGCGTCCGTTACTGGATCCAATGCCTGAAGCGTTCCTTGCATATAAATATATTTCGTTCCTTTGCCAATTTGCTGCAGATACTCTTCGCCTGTTGTAACAACTGGAGCAGAAATATATTTGTCATTTTCCTGGTTTTCTTTATCCTGAGTATTCGAGAATATATCCACTCCAATGACAAGAGCAAATAAAAAATAAATTGCTGTAGCAATGGTTAATATTTTTCGCATTCTTATTAAGTCTCCCTTTTGGATATATATTTAGTCTACGTATAATTCAAGTGAGTTTATAGAAATTTAATAACATTTGTACAGGATTCACCCCACAGGCAAGCCTGTGGGTTATCTCCCCGAATGAAGAACTTTATTTTATATCTTACAATATGACTTTATTTTTATTTTTCCACAGACGAAATCGAAGTTTGGATTATCGGTCATATTTAAAATGAAATTTATAAAATAGGAGGAAATCAATATGACAAGAGGCTATTATGTATTAGAAAAGGGAAATAAAATCCTGGAAGCAGCTTATTTAAGCGGGGATGCTTATTTGTGCGAAGGATATGGTGAAAAAATTATCCGGGCTTTCTTAGAAAACAAAGAAACAGAATATCTGCATCAGCTAATTGCCGAAATGACAGACTATGATCAGGAAAATGTGACAGACCTTGTACCGGAATGTTATCGGATCACAAAAAAATCTGAAGACAGACCATTTGTGGATTATAGCTATGTGCTGAAGAACAATACTCTTCGTGTTTATTATTATGGAAAGTTAATGTTTGTTATAAGAAAAGAAACAGCAGACAAATGGCTGGATGCGGTAAGGCATGAGGAGGGACTGTATAAACATTACCTTTACTCCACCGAAAAGCTCAGAACTCTTTATGAGAAACAAAACGTGATGTGGAAACAATTGCAGGAAAAATTTGATTCCGGTAGTGGTTTAACAGATGATGACGTGAAACCGCAGGAGTATGCCGGAATGGAGTTAAGTGATGAGCATTGTGTGGATGTATGGTATCGTTATGAAGCTCCGGCATATGTAAAAATTCTCACTATACAGGGAATTGGTGATATTAAATTCATCGTGAACTATAGTTATCACAATTGGGTTGCTTGCATTCAATTACCTTGGTGCAGGATTGGGGTTCTTAACGGACATTCATTTAAAACAGAAACCGCGGCAATGAAGAAATTGCGTGATTTTATCAGAGAAAAATCCGAACAGTTGAAGGAATTTGCAATTATTTGTAATAAATACCGTGACCTTGTACAGGCATTCCAGATTGGAAAGAAAGATCTGAAAAATCGACTCATCGATAAAAAAGATTTCAATGGTCATGTTCAAGAACTGTGTGAATACCTGAATACACATGTCTGGTTTGCTATGGGAAGTTACATGTCAAAAGACCGGATCCTTAGCGAATTGCGTGGAATATATGATCGTGAATTACCTGAACTGGAAGAAAAATAGTCCTCAAAAAGAAAGAAGTCGGTGTTATCCGGCTTCTTTTCCTTTATATTAAACATTCTTTTTTACATTTATCATAGTCCTGTTTTAGTACATGGAATCCCCGTTTTCCATTCAGCTTCATCAGGCGATGGAGTTTTTCTTTATTTTTTAGCGTATTATAGGAGTACACCGGTATTTTTGATACGGTAGTATCCCGCTGTTCTTCGCACATCGCATCTTCCAGGACTTCCATACTTCTGTCTTCTGAGCAGATCAGCTCTGCCTCGACCATATCCTTTTCAATGCTCTTTCCTTTTATCGATATTTGATCCCTTTCGCAGACCTGTTCAATGAACGGCCACAACGCTTTTGAATACTTTGCCATAATCATCTCTCCTTCTCTTTATGTATTTTATTATACCATTTTTATGGAAATATGCAATTTATAGGGTGCTAAAAAAGCCGCACTTAAAGCGCGACTTTTTCCTTTTTAATAGCCAACGTATCCTGATTTGTTGATTTCACTTTTAATATGTAAAAATGTGTCATTGCTACATAACCAAATGCATCTGGCGATTACTACTACTGGTTCACCTGCCTTGCAAAGTTGGAAAAGTTTTCCATAAGATTCTTGGCTGCCACCTGTAAACCATTGATTTTTACAGCAAAGATGATAGATAATCTGTTCATTCATACTCATATATTTTACCTCCTACATTTCTGGTGGAATTGGATGTGCAGTTTTAATTGCAAATCCATTTTCGTTATTACGAAGTTTTGTGATTACTACAACAAATTCACTACATTTTAAAGGTCCTTGATTCCAATTATGTCCATGATACTGAAACACGATACCAGATACTGATGGAGTTAAATCTCCATAAACGATATATTCCTCTGTATCAGTATCATCAGCAAGATATGCACTGATTGCATCAGCATCTTCAAGCAATGCTTCCACAATCAACGAAATAACATCATCTTTGTATCCAATAAAAGTAGATGCACTTCCTTTTTTCTTTTTACACCTGTCTTTCAAATAATCACTGCTTTTATTCAAGTGTTTTTCCTCGATGTGATAAAAAAACTTCCTTCTTTTAAAAGTAGACGAAATATATGAGCGAATCCATTTATCAATGTTCGCTTTTTTTAATAAATAGTTGTGCGCCATGTTTGCGCTCCTTCCTACAGCTTAAGCAAGAGCTGCCACTTGACATTTTTTAACATCCTGACGAAGGATATGAAAAGATTTCATTCCATTTAATGACATCAGTCTGTTTCTTTTTTCTAAGTTGCGAAGTGTCCGATAAGAATACACTGGGATTTTAGACTGTGTTTCTTCTCTCTGCTTTTCACAGAGAGCGTCTTCTAAAATAACCGTAAATTCTCGATTACTGGTTTCTGGAAGTAATAACCGGACGGATTCTTCTCCTTTAGAAATACACTCCTGCTTAATCTGATAAGAAATATGGTCTCTTACCAGAACCTTTTGTACGTGAGGGAGCATGACGTTTGATACGTTCACTTCTCTCATATTAATTCCTCCTGTTCTATGACTTCTACGATTAGAATTTGCAAGAAAAGAAAGAATAAAATTTGCAAACAAAAAAGCGATCAATAAGACCGCTTTTTTTGAATGATTATGAGAAGTTAAGGACAAGCCAATCCCGAATATAGTCTTTTGCCGTTCCTTTCGGAAAACCATGCCACTTCATCTGAATATAGGTTTTATCAGTCGTTGCAGACCAGTGAATGAATTCCTGCTTCAGAAGTTCAACCGCCTCATTCAGATAATAAATATACAAGACCACATCATCGCAATCACCAAAAATTGGAACTATCAGGTCGCTATATACATGATTCCAATCTCCACCAGCAAGTCCGCACCCAAGATATGCAGGGATGGCAACATTGGCATGATTTGCTTTCGCTATAAAATATAAATCAGAAAGCGCATGCTTTAATGCATCGTAGTTAGTATCCAGTCCTTTTCCTGTAGGTATATTTTCCCCAAAAAGATTTGCAACATATCTGGTTTGATCATCGGCAAACGGAATACATAATGTTTGTCCAAGCAAAAAATCACTGCTATGTTCGTTACAAAAAATCTTATATATCTGAAAATTGTCTTTCAGAATTTTGTTTTTAATCTGTTTTGCAACGCCTGCACCCATGACCCCTTTACAATTCACCTGATGTGCAATGAAGCCTTCCGTCGATTCCAGTAAGTTACCTCTTTTTTCAATAATCATATTATTTTCCTCCTATTTTTTTATATTTGAAATAAATTTGAAAGAAATTTCTTTTATACATTCCAAAAAAAGACCAAGCAAAACCGCCTGGTCTTTTCCTCTTATTTTTTTGTATCATTAACCTTAACAACTTTTTTTGTATCATCAGCCTTAACAACTTCTGCAAAAGATTTTGCAAGTCCCGCCATTCCCTGTAACTCAGAAGGAATGATGATCTTTGTTGCCTGTCCATCGGCAGCCTTTTCAAATGCTTCCAGACTTTTCAGTGTTAATACAGACTGGTCAGCTCCTGCTTCTTTCAGGAATCGGATACCATCTGCATTTGCCTGCTGTACTTTCAAAATCGCTTCAGCTTCACCTTCTGCTTCTTTGATCATCTTTTCTTTTTCTGCTTCTGCTTGAAGGATTGCAGCTTGTTTTTCTGCCTCTGCTTTCAGGATCGTAGATTCTTTTTCACCTTCTGCAACAAGGACAGTGGACTTCTTTTCACCTTCTGCGCGGAGAATTGCTTCACGTCTTTCACGTTCTGCTTTCATCTGCTTTTCCATTGCGTTACGGATTGCTTCCGGCGGAATGATATTTTTAAGTTCAACACGATTAACTTTGAATAGTGATAGGTAATCCTTTGAAGTTATCTTCGGATTTTCCCCCACTCCACACCGTGCATGCTATTTATATAAGCTTTTCTGTAGTTACACCTAGCACAATCACAGAATGCGTGCAGCTCTATCATTTTATTTTCTGGCTTTATAACTCCATGTTTATAACATACTCTATCAGACACTAATTGGCCCATGATATTTCCTCCAATCATTCTGTTGAAAATCTTGTTTCATTTGCAATATCTTCTTTTAACTTTTCTTCCTTTATTATAATAAAACTTGTGATTTTTTATATTTTACAGAAGAAATATGACATTTTAGAAAGAAGAAAAAGAGACGGCTCAAAGCCATCTCTTTCTGAGACTTACCAAATGAACGAAAGAATTACAAACAGGAAGCGGGAAAGCCCACGGTTTGTAATCCGATGTTGTTTCCAATTCCTATCCTACTCATCTTTCCCCCACCTGATCTTGTGTTCCTTTGTGTTTTTCACTTAAATTAGTGCGAGGAAGCTTGCGACTTTAGTCGC
>UMFI01058821.1_pt1 | contig 16827 bp, 18 predicted proteins | sample 1964951 | NCBI WGS metagenome assembly UMFI01 (sample SAMEA4836040, study PRJEB28245) | human gut metagenome | biome: gut microbiome; material: fecal sample | place: Denmark | collected 2008 | reverse complement strand
GCAGACGAAAACTTTGCCCAGACCTGGTATGTATTCTGGATCCTTCCGGTAATCTTCATAGGAGTGAATCTTTTTATGATTCCTAAATACCGCAGCACTTTATATACCGGGCGGGTCCTGCAGTGTTATATTGTTTTAAGTCTTGTACTGCTCATAATCCTGCTCCTGTTTTATGTCATGTTTCTCATGATGGCGGTCAGCCTGAACAGAAATGCCAGACTTCAGCAGGAGAACCATTTTCTTTCCCTTCAGCAGGAAAGATACGAAAATCTCTGCATGGCCATTGAAGAAGCAAGACAGGCGCGTCACGATATCCGCCATCATTTTATCCAACTGTCCTCTCTGGCAGAGCAGGGTGACATGGAAAAGATTAAAAAATATCTATCCGCTACAACCGAAAAAATCTCTGACTATAACCTCCATTTCTGTGAAAATCAGGCTGTTGACAGTGTTTTCGGATATTATTCCACACTTGCCAAAAGAGAAAATATTCCTTTTCATGCTCTGGTTTCCCTGCCCACTGATCTTTCCATAGATGAGATTAATCTGTGCCTTGTATTTTCCAATCTGCTGGAAAATGCCATCCAGGCAAGTGTGAAAACAGAACCCGCCCGCAGAAAGATTAATGTGGAGGTTTATCCCCACCATAATCACCTGCTTCTGATTCATGTGGAGAATACCTTCGATGGTAAAATACAACAAGAAAACAATGTTTTCCAATCCTCCAAACGCTCCGGAAACGGCATAGGAATCGAATCCGTCCGCCACATTACCGACAAAAACGGTGGTGTCTGTGACTTTACCTATGAAGATGGTATTTTTTCTGCCAAAATAATGCTCCGGATATAATCAGTTAATGATTATACCCGGGCAAATGCCTGCCAACCAATACCGCCGCAACCGGCATCACCACCACACAGGCAATCGCACCAAATATCATAGATACACAGTTTTGAAATAATATTTTCGAATTTAATAATGTTTCCAGTGTATAATCCTGCATCTTCAGATAAGAAAATAATAATAACGATTCTCCCACATATGCAAACAGCAATGTATTCACTGTTGTCCCGATTACTTCTCTTCCGATCTGCATTCCGCTTTCTACAAGTTCTGTCAGTTTCATCTCCGGTTTGTGAATACTGACCTCGTAAACGGAAGTTGTAACCGTAAGTGCCATATCTAACACAGCTCCCAACGTACTGAGTATGATCACGGCTGTCGCAACATTTCTCATATTAATGTCCAGATTCATATTATAATATAACACATCATCTTCCGCAGCCTGGATTTCATTCAGTCCTCCTGCCTCACTTCTCCACACCACCATATAGATAAAGAAAAACAGGATCATCATTGTAATCAATACTGCTGCAAATGCACTCTTCGTCTTTTCATTGGTACCATTTTGATAAAATAATGTTACACATGAAATGATGATTCCCATTCCGATCGTAACCAGAAGTACCGGTGCTCCCGCTGCCATCAGCCAGATAGCCAGGCTAAGCAGCAACATATTTCCAACCAGTGCTATCAATGATATCACACCTCTGTCCCCGCCAATAATCATGATCAAAAATAACAGAATCAATCCCAGTATCATCAACATGTCTTCTTCACCTTCCTTATCGTTAATTTCATCATCACAGATGTGATCAGTATAGATACTGGTATTGCCAGTACAATTCCAATACTCTCTATGAAGAATCTGCATAATTCACACGGAATATGTAATTTTATAATCGTCATAAACCGGACGCTGTTATTCATCCTGATCACGCACATCGGAATCAAGCCACAGCCAAACACGAACAATAATACATTGATCATCGTTCCCATAATATCATATCCTATCTCTCTTCCGGACCGGAATAACTCCCGAAATGTAACTTCTGGCCGCTTCGTAACAATTTCACTCAATGCGACAGCAATTGCCACTGCAACATCCATGATTGCTCCAAGTCCTGATAGCAAAATCTCTGCATGAAAAATCTCATCCGGATTATCAATGCTCCCCAAATATTCCATAGTAGAATAATCCAATTCAGCACTATGACTGATCACCACATCAAATATTCCCATGATCATTGCCAATACACATATAGTTGACAATAATGCCGCCCATGTTTTCCTGTGAATTCCATTTAATCCGATCAATGTAGCAATTGCAAAAAAGATTACCATTTTATTACAGATTGCTACAACATCCGCATCATCACCGCTTTTTAGGAATCCTGCTGTAAATATCACAATATTGATTCCCACTGTCACAATTGTAAGCAAGCCTTTCTTTCCCGCAATCATCATCAATACCAATATTAAAAGACCAAGCAAAATAACAAGTTCCGTATCTCTTTTTACACACTGTATACTGGATCCCACATTATTTTCAGACCCGTTCAGCAATACCTTATCCCCTTTGTGATATTTCTGCTTTAACATTCCTGTATAGGTATATTCATTAGAAAAATCAACGATTTTCCCTTTATTCGTTCCATTTAATATCACCCCCCGGATCTTTTGCTTATATTTGATTTCTTGTGTTCCACGGGTACTTTTGCTTTCTCCTGCCACGCTTGTCTCTACTTTTGTCAGCTTTGCAATCGGTGTCTGATACAGCCATGCGTCATTCATGACAAATATGACTGCAATTAAATATATCAGACCAAATACTCCATATAGCTTTGCTCTTTTACTTTTCTTTACATATTCTGTTATCTTCTTTGCAATCTGTTTCATTTTTATCTTCTTTTCTTTTTTTTATTTTACCTGCAGCTCCGAATCCACAAGGTGACAGTACAATGTATCGTCTCCCGGTTTCTTCGTTTCATACTATTCCACCTGGAATATAGAAAAAGTTATTTTCCCACACTCCCTCTGGTCTATCCTACATGGCGTTCAAATCTCTGGAAGTCTGCCACTGGCAGCTTTTATTCCGTATTTTTCTAGATTTACCCGGCCGTTTATCACTTCAACTCCATCCGCCCGAAGAAGTTCTGCCTGCACATCCTCTCCACCAAACGCAAATGCCCCGGCCAGTTTTCCTTTCGCATTGACCACACGAAAGCACGGAATATGCTCCGGATCCGGATTCTTATGCAGTGCATTTCCAACAGCTCTTGCCATTCTGGGGTCTCCCGCCATCTCTGCGATCTTCCCATAAGTTGCCACATGACCTTTTGGAATACGCTTCACTGCTTCGTAAATTCTCTTTGTCGGACTGTCCGTAACCAGATCATAGCTTTCTGCGATCATTCTTTTAATCTCTTTTTCCGGAACAGTCCCATCCAGAATGATCGTATTCCAGTGTTCTTTATTCAGATGATACCCGGCCGTCACTGACTCATACGTCGAGCGCCAGAAGTCTCTCCACTCCGGATTCACTTTGACATTCAGATTGATATAGCCTTCCCGTTCATAGATCCACAGAAATATTTTTTTACTTCCTTTGATCCGCACCAGCTGCCAGTTTGGATCACGGAATGGCTTTTCTTCATATACATTGTCAAAAGACATTCCGTATGCTAATGCTTCTTCTCTTGTCATCATATGATTCCCATCCTTCCTGATTTATACTTTCTTTCATTATCGATAAGTACAACTAATCAATATATGATATTCTCTTTTTTCAGAAGTTCCTCACATATTCCAATATATTTTTCTGTATAAATACTGCCCTTTTCCCAGATAAAATCAAAAGCATGCTGCATTTTAAAATCTGAAAGTCTGATTTCTTTCAATGTTCCATTCTTAAGTTCATCCGCTACTGCAATCTTATACATAAATGAAATTCCACAATCTCTTTTTAAAAGCCCGATAATTGTATGCATATTTTCCACTTCTGTATAATGGAGAAAATCTTTTATCCCCATTCCTCTTGCAAGAAGTAACTCCTCTAAAATATTTCTTGTCCCAGATCCCGGTTCACGTACAAGAAGGCGCTCCTTCACCAGTTCCTGCATTGTTTCTGGAAATTTTTCTTTGAATGTGTGATCTCTGGCACAAACTGCTATATACTCTTCCGTACTGTAATTTTTATGTTCATAATTTTCCTTCGGATAATTGCCCTCTACAAGCGCAAGATTAATCCTTCCTTCATCAAGCAAAGTCAACAGCTGCGTTGTATTTCCATAATGTATATGCAGGTTTATCTCCGGATGGCTGATCAGAAAATCTGCTATTTTATCTACAATTGCATATTCTCCAATTGTCATCGTAACTCCTATGGAAAGTGATTCCATCTTATGGGATTCATTTCTTATCTCATTCATAATTGCCAGCTGATCATTTTTCATTGTCATCAGCCGTTTTCTAAGTATCTCTCCTGCCTGAGTCAGATACAACTGTTTATTACAATAAGAAAACAATTTGACATCGTATTCCTTTTTCAAAGAAACGAATATGTTGCGAAACTGCCGGTTGCGTAATATGTAACCTTCTTGCTGCCTCTGTGAAATTCATTGTATCACATACCGCAAGGAATGTATCTGTTCTAAAATCCAGCATAATCTTTTTCCTTTCATTGTCAATTTGATTTTTTAATAATTTTTTATTATCATACGATAATATTATATAATTATTTATTATTGTTATCCAGTGTTATAATCTCTAGTGGAAACCCGTATGAACCAATAAAAGAATGAGAAAGAGGAAAAAACATGAATTTTTTTAACAAAAACCTAAACGGTATACTGGTTTGTTTTGTGATTGCGATTCCATCATGGCTTCTTGGAAAGGCTTTCCCGGTTATCGGCGGACCTGTCATCGCGATCCTGGCCGGAATGCTGATTACACTAGTATGGACCAATAAAGGAAAAGCCGAACCAGGTATCAAATGGACTTCTAAGATTATTTTACAGACAGCTGTTGTACTGCTCGGATTTGGAATGAATCTTGGTGTTATTCTACAGACCGGAAAGCAATCCCTTCCGATCATCGTATGTACGATAAGTACTTCTCTGATCATTGCGTGGGTTCTCCGCAAGATCATGAATGTCCCATCGAATACTTCGATTCTCGTAGGGGTCGGCTCATCCATTTGCGGAGGATCTGCGATCGCTGCCACTGCACCAGTCATCGATGCAGATGATACTGAAGTTGCACAGGCAATCTCTGTAATCTTCTTCTTTAATGTTATCGCTGCCGTACTTTTCCCTGTACTTGGAAGTGCACTTGGCTTTGACACTACAAGTGGAAGCTCCTTCGGATTATTTGCCGGAACCGCTATTAATGATACTTCTTCGGTCACCGCTGCTGCCTCTACCTGGGACAGTATGTGGAAGCTCGGAAGTGAAACACTGAATACAGCCGTGACCGTAAAGCTTACACGTACACTGGCAATTATTCCGATCACACTGGTATTATCCCTGATCCGTGCAAAATCTGCTGCAAAATCTGGAAATGCTGACTCAGCATCAAACAAATTCAGCTTAAAGAGAGCATTTCCTATGTTCATCTTATACTTCATCATTGCAGCTGTGATCACAACTGTATGTATGACTATGGGGGTCAGTGCAGACGTATTTGCTCCGTTAAAAGAATTGTCGAAATTCTTTATCATTATGGCTATGGCTGCGATCGGACTTAACAGCAATGTTGTGAAATTGATTAAATCCGGCGGAAAACCACTTATGCTCGGTGGATGCTGTTGGATCGGAATTACCATCGTGAGTCTGGGAATGCAGCATATCATGGGAATCTGGTAATTATTTCATCCAGACAGACGCTCTGGTGATCTCTTTGAGACTCGTTACCCCGCACATTTTCATCGTGTCTTCCAGCTCTGTTCCAATCTTATCTATATAAGACTTTACGCCTTCTTCCGCACCTCCATAAACGGCAGTCACAAATGGTCTTGCAATGATGACTGCATCTGCTCCGAGTGCCAGGGCCTTGAATACGTCTACACCACTCCGGATTCCGCCATCTACAAATATCTTCATGGAATCCCCTACTGCCCTGGCGATCTCTTCCAGCACCTCTGCTGTAGCCGGGCACTGATCCAGCACACGTCCTCCATGATTCGATACTACAATTGCAGATGCCCCGGCCTCTTTTGCCTTCAGGGCTCCTCTGACTGTCATAACACCTTTTACAATAAATGGTATTCCTGCAATCTTTGCGATCTCTCCAAGTTCCTCCACTGTCTTACTTCCTGCCGGCGGCTCCATGTTCTTAAGAAATGGAAGTCCTGCTGCATCGACATCCATTGCCACTGCAAATGCCTTTGATTCCTGAACCATCTTCATCTTTTCCGCAACGGTATCTATGTTCCATGGTTTCACAGTCGGGATTCCGATTCCGTCTGTTTTCCCGATTGCTTTTGTCGCAGCAACCATCACATTACTGTCGAGACCATCTCCTGTAAATGCGGCAATCCCGTATTTTGCACATGCTGACACAAGAATATCATTGTATCTCACATCATCCAGACAGTCGCCGTAATGTAATCCCACTGCACCAACCGGTCCTGCAAAAAATGGATATAAAAACTTCTTTCCGAAGAGCTCCAGGGATGTATCCACCGGTTTGTTTTCTGCAATTGTGTCCATCTGAACACGGATTTCTTTCCATTTATCATAATTACGGATAGCTGTATCCCCTACTCCCTTTGCGCCCGGTCCCGGCATCTGGTTCTTACAGGCACGTCCGTTACACTCCGGACAGGCTTTACAATAATTTCCAATACGTGTTCTTGCATTTTCTATACATTCTGAATAATTCATATTTTTCCTCTTTTCTTTCGCTTTCTAACATCTTCCACAGTTTCTGCAAGGATTACATCTTAATTTTTTCAGTTTTAAATTCCAGTCTTGAATTTCCGGTAACTTTTCCCCGGTTATCCACTTTTTCATCCCATAATGATCTGAAACCGTAACTTTATCCCCATTCCACTCAATCTCCAGTGGATATAGTGTAATATTTTCAGGATTCATACAGTTCTGATGAAGTCTTGGTGAATACACTTCTTCTCCCCAGGATACGGCCTGATCTATTGTCAGAATCCTTATATGCGTCTCACTGATACGTAAAATCTCCGGTTCCACTACACAATGATATCTTTCAGGTATTTCATTCTTGAAAACAGAAATGATTCCTAACGGCGTCCTGATCTTTTCATTCTTTTTCATCTTAATATCCGATCTCCTCCAAAATCCTCTCAACAAGTCTCGCATTTTTCAGCGAAAATTCTTCCGTAACCGCCGGAATCTCATTTTCATCGATGCATCTGCCGAATTGTTCTACCTCCAGGCGATAATTCTGTGGAACTTCTACCGTCTTTACTTCTTCCTGCCCCTCAGCCGTACGAATCGTATAGCTTAATTCTCCATCACCATTGAATGCAAATTTGGTTCCGGTAATACTTCCCTTCGTTCCATCTATCTCCAGACGGTCCAGTCTCCTGTCCTGATCCGTTGCAAGTGTCATGCCACAGGTAAATGCTGCTTTCTTTCCATCTGCGAATTCCATGACCACAGAAGTCAGCTTATCGATCTTTTCTTCCGAAAAGATTGCGGAAGCCTCGACTTTTTCTGGTTCTTCATTCAGAAGTCCTAACGTCAGGCTTGTGTTGTATACTCCAAGATCGTATGTACACCCTCCAAGAGTCTCCCGTCTCATCCGGATATTTTCCTTATTATAATCTGATGTGATAAATGCGGAATCTATATAACAAACTTCTCCTATCGTTCCATCTTCTATCTCTTTCTTAATTGCAGTGATATATGGACTGTGCTGATACGCAAAAGCTTCCATAAGATATACATGATTCTCTTTTGCTGTTTCAAATAATTCTTTCACCTGCTTTTCACACGGTGCAAGCGGCTTTTCACACAGTACATGTTTGCCGCTTTCCATAGCTTTCACGGCCCACTCATAATGTAAAGTATTTGGCAGCGCAATATATACCGCTTCCACTTCCGGGTCATCCAACAATTCTTTATAACTTCCATAGGCTTTTTCAAATCCGAATTTTTCTTTAAATTGTTCAGCTTTGTCTATGCTTCTTCCGGCAATTGCATATAATTCGCAGTTGTATGCCTGTATCATTCCCGGAATGGTACAACTTCTGGCAATTCCGGCAGTTCCTATAACGCCCCACTTGATTTTTTTCATTGTTTTACGCCTCGCTTTATGTATGATAATTTTATTTTAGCACTTTTGGAAACATTATCCTACTAAAAAAATGTACCTTTTATCCTTATTACTCGGGCACTGAAATTTACTTTTTCAGATCAGCCGTTTTCATATTTGGGGGATACTTTGTGCTGTACATAAGGCCCCATACCCCACTTCCTCATTCGGATACTCGTCAAATCCCGGTACTTTTTTCGCTCCACGTCTCAGATACGCCTTCACTTTTTCCCCATATAGATATGGATCATTTCCTCTCACAATCCCCCATTCCATCAAAAGCGCTGCACTTCCTGTCACAAATGGCGTGGCAAAGGATGTTCCTGTAAATGCCGCATATCCTCCGCCCACTGTTGTTGTCATAACTTCCACTCCCGGTGCCACAAGATCCGGTTTCACCATATTTGTAAGTCTGGTAAATCCTCTTCCCGAAAAATCCGCATATGCAAATGTCCTTGCGTCATATGCTCCTACGGATATTGCACGGCTGGCAGAAGATGGAATTGTGAGCGTCGTAGCATCTGTTGGAAACAAGAATCCTGTTCCACGGTTCAATACATTGTCGCTTGGAAGCCACATTTCATATTGTCCTGTCACGATCTTCCCGGCACTTAGAACAATTCTCCATATTCCTTCTGTCAGATAACTTTCTACCGGAAGCAGATCTATATAGATTTCCTGGGAAATGCTGTAAGGACTTGGTTCCCCATAATAAAGCAGTATTTCTGTCTGACCAATTCGGAAGCGATGTGGTCCCAATATCTCCGGTACCGGTCCGACCCGCACTCCCGATGGATTGATGATCGAAATCTCTATTTGATCCGTATATTCTTTCCATATCTGGATACTGATCGATGACTGTCTGCTCTGAATTGCAAGCTGGATTGTCTCTTCTCCTTCTGAAATAATTCTACCGGAAGTATGCCCGGCACTTGCCGCTTCATTTCCGGTTCCGATGCAAAATACACTCTTCCATATATTTGACACATCATCGATATACCGCTCCAGAAGTGTCGTCCCGTCATGTCCGCCGTAAGTATTTCCAAAACTGATATTCACAGCTACAGGCATCCGAAGCTCCAGTGCCTTTCTTATTATATAATCGATCCCCATCATTAGCTCTGTCGTTCTTGGGAATCCTTCCTGTATGGGATTACCAAGTTTTACAACGATCAATTCACTCTGCATGGCAACTCCGGCATAACGTCCTCCACTGTTGCTTCCATTTCCTGCTGCTACTCCCGCCACTGCCGTACCGTGTCCGGAAATGTCCTGGCTTCTCACAAGCCTTCTCTGTTCTGATACAGTTTGTGCATTTAATGCTTCATCTATTTGTCCTTTCGTATACTCCACACCGATGCTATATCCAACCGGTGCTGTTTCCCCATCTGCCGGATTCAGAGACTGATCCCACAGATACCGAATCCTCGTGCTTCCGTCCGCATTTCGAAAATCTATATTCGCATAATCGATTCCCGAATCTATGATTGCAACCAATATTCCCTGTCCATACAGAGAAAGGCGTGTATCCTGTACCGCATTGATACAAGACACACGCCTTCCTTCTGCTGCCTGAAAGAACAGCCGTTTTGGTTTTTCTACATATTCAACTTCTGGAATTCCTGATAAGATGTCGATTCTGGATTCTGTAATTCGGATGACTGCATATTCATTTTGAAGTTCTGTTACTTTGGATGCTATCTTCCTGACTCGGTCCAGATTTACGGAATATTTGATGATCAGATCCCATTCCCGGTCAAGCGGATCATATCCAACATTTAAATTCAAGGATTTTTCCCGCTCATCTTCCGCGGAATTCAGTGCAAGATTTAAAAGATTTTCTAGTTTCTGACTGGTCATACATTAACTCCGGATGCTTTTGTTATTAATATATGTGCTTTGTAAGCCATAGGGGACACTGAAAAAGCCATTTTTTCACGTCCCCATTGGCATCTATTCTATTCTACTATATAATAAAAAACAAGAAAACTATTACATAGGAGGAATCGCCGATTATGTCGACAAAAAAAGCCAATCTGATTCTTACAACCTGCTCTATGGCATGGGGAACTTCTTATATATTTATGAAACTTGGAATTGAGGGACTTTCCCCTCTGATGCTGATGGCTCTGCGTACAGGAATCGCATTTCTGATTCTGGTACTTATATTTTTCAAAAGGTTACTGAACGTTAATAAAAGACTTTTACTCTACAGTGCCATCACCGGCTTTCTGCTTTTTACAAACCTTACGCCAATCCTTTACGGATTAAATACGATCACTGCTTCTCAGAGTGGATTCATCCTCAGCACCACCGTTGTGCTTGTTCCGGTCATTCATGCAGTTATTTCCCGGAGACTTCCGGCGCATCATGTCAGGCTTGGAATCATTATCGTATTGATCGGAATGGTACTGATCAACGGCGGTGATATATTTGCTGTCAAGCCCGGAACGCTGCTTTGTATGCTTTCGGCTTTCAGTTATTCAATCAATATTGTATTAAACAGCTATTTTACCAGACAGGTAGATCCACTTGCACTCGGAGTCTATCAGCAGGGCTTTACCTGCCTTTATTCCATAATCGGTCTGCTGGTGTTCGGATCCCCGATATTTCCGAACACCGCGTTGGACTGGATCTCCGTTCTTGGACTTGCTCTCTTGTCCTCAGCTTACGGATTCGTTGTACAAACTGTTGTGCAGCAATATACAACACCAGAGAATACCGGATTCCTGTTCTCCCTGGAACCAATCTTTGCAGCGATTTTTTCCTTCATCTTCCTGCATGAGAAGCTCACGGAGATGGGATATCTCGGGGCCATTTTCATTCTTGCAGGAGTGTTTACCGCTATCGATGCCAAAAGTACGGTAATGGAATTAATCACCGGAAAATCCGTTGCAGAAGTTACATCCAAAAGATAGCAGAAAATCCGTTGTCTTATCCTGATATGTTCCCTTTACCGGAACTCCAGTAAAACAGGACATACCATTGACTGACAACGGATTTTTATCTTTTCTACAAAATCTCTGCTTCTAATTTTCTATAAATCGCATCTGCAAGAATCTTATGACTCTGTCCATCCATATGCTCCTGATCTGCTTCCGACGGACTCGCATAATCTGCTGCCCGCATGAATCGTTTGCCATACTTTCCGGACACTTTTTCATATACCGGTTCTAATTTCTTTGATACTTCTACGGATTCTGGCGAAAATTCTTGATCATATCCGTCCTGCCATACCTTTTCTCCCAGATAGATCGGAGATATCACAAGAACCTTCATCTTATCTGCATACTGATTAATCTGTTCAAGTAGCCTTGCAATTCCTTTTCCGATGATTTCTGCTGACGCTCCGAATATGGTTTTGCAGTCATTCGTTCCAAGCATCAACACGACTGCATCCGGCGTGTGCGTCTCCAATAATGTCGGAAGCAATTCTGTTCCCCGTCTTCCCAGGCGAAGCGGATCTTCAAATATGGTCGTTCTTCCACACAGACCTTCCTCAACAATCCTAATATCTCGGTCCGCCAGTTTTTCCTGTAAGATTCCGGTCCATCGTTCTTCCCACGGAAAACGCTTTCCGGTCTCTCCATCTAATCCCCACGTATTCGAATCCCCAAAGCATAATATCTGTTTCATTACTTCCTGCACCTGCCTTCTGAGCTTTTCTCTCTTTTATCTTTCAATAATTGAAGTTTAACACCGTTTTCCTATTAAGTCAATATGTTTTATATGTTTACTGCGTTTTTGCTTTTCATTATGCTTTCTTTTATGTTATACTATCTTATAGTTTGTTCGTACTGAACGCACAAGGAGGAATTATCATGGACGAAAGATTAAAACAACAACTTGATTTCATTCTCGAAATTGATAAAGAAAAGAATATATTAAGACAAACCCACCTTTCCGGACACGGAAGACGTGAAAACGATGCGGAACATGCCTGGCATATGGCAATTATGGCATACCTGTTAAAAGATTATGCCAATGAACCCGTCGATATCGCAAAAGTTATGATCATGTGCCTGATCCATGACATTGTGGAAATTGACGCCGGAGATACTTATGCCTACGATACAGAAGGATTAAAGACGCAGAAAGCACGTGAAGATGCTGCCAAAGAACGGATCTTCTCACTGTTACCAGAAGATCAGAAAAAAGAACTGACTGCACTCTTTGATGAATTCGAAAAATACCAGACACCAGAATCCAAATTTGCACATTCCCTAGATAACCTGCAGCCATTGCTTCTCAATAACAGTAACGGCGGTGGCGACTGGCGTGAGCATCAGGTTACTTCCGAACAGGTATACGGAAGACAACGGAAAACGCAGCTGGGATCTGAGCCTTTATATAAAGTAACAGACCAGATACTCAAAGAAAATATAGAAAAGGGAAATATTAAAGAATCATAAGCAATGTTTTTCTTTCTACAGGACCTGCCATCGCCAGTCCCTGTAGAATGCATAATAAGCAAAACATCATATTATTTTTCTATTAATACCTTTTATTCTCTCCTATAATATTAATTTCTTCCTGCTCTCTATTAATTTAAAATAGAAAACGCCATAACCACAATCCCAAGAACCACTAATATCACACCCGTCGCCCGGTTCAATGTCTTCGGTGTTGCCTTATTCGCAAATACTGCCGCAATCCTTGCCCACAACAGTGTGAACACAATACATAAGATCCACACCGCTATATTCGGCATTCCCCCGATTGCAAAATGCGAAACTGCACCGGTAAAGGCAGTAAATGTCATGATGAACACACTCGTTCCTACCGCCGTCTTAAGCTCATAGTCCAGGACAGAGGTCAGGATCAAAAGCATCATCATACCGCCTCCGGCACCGATAAATCCACAGATAAATCCGATCATGACACCACAGATTAACGACTGCACTGCACGTTTCTTCGGCGATACTTTTTCCATGGCTTCTTTTGTTGTCATGACAGGTTTTACGATGAACTTAATGCCGAGCAAGAATGTCATAAATACCGAAAAATTTCCCATCGTTGTAGATGGTACCAGACTGGACACATAACTTCCCACAACGGTAAAGGTAAGTACGCTGACCATCATGATCAGACCATTCTTCACATCCAGATTCTTATTCTTTCCATATGTATAGGCAGATACTGCGCTTGCAAGTACATCTGATGAAAGTGCAATTCCGACTGCCATATATGGATCCATTCCAAGAAATGTGATCAGCATCGGACTGATCACTGCCGCCGCACTCATTCCTGCAAATCCGGTTCCGAGTCCGGCTCCCATCCCCGCGAAAAATGTTACAATAATCATTAATATTGTATTCATCTAGTTCTTTTCCTCCAACATCTTCTCTATATTCGCTTCCATATGCGCCATTCCTTTTTGAAGTGCTTTTCTTGTATCTTCATCCATTCCTTCAAATAGTTTTTCAACGAACGACTGCTGAAGTTTCTGTCCTTCTTGGATAATCTCTTTTGACTTTTCTGTACAGATCAGATTGACTTTTCTTCGGTCACCTTCTACACTTTTCCGCTCCAGATAGCCTTCATTCACAAGTTTATCCACATTTACCGATACAAGATTGGCTTTAATTTTTCGTATTTCTACGATGTCTCTGGCAGTTTTGTATTCTGGATTGTTCGCCAGGAAAAGTAAGATGTCAAATGCGGTCTGTGGAATATTCAGTTCATGACATAACGGTTTGCAGGTCTCACTGTATGCCTTTGACAGCTTTTCTGCAAATTCGATTCCTGTGTTCATATATGTAGCTCTCCTTTTTATTTCAATTTTGAACTATTCATTTTTGTATTAATATAACACTTAGAAATAATTTTGTAAAGTACTATCTGATATGCACTTATATGCCAGTGCAAAGCAAAAGCCTTCCGAGTACCGACTCAGAAGGCTTTCCTGCTCTTTTAAAAATGAGCTGTTTTATTTCGATTACTATATTTCCATCATTCCGGACATAACACATCCTCCAACTGCTCCACATTTTTTCATATCATTCCACTGTTCTTCATCGAACTTTATTCCGCCTATTCCATACACCGGAATGCTGACTTCCCGGCAAACTTCTTTTAAGAATCCCAATCCTCTTGGCGGTAATCCCCTCTTACAATCTGTCGCATAGATATGCCCTGCCGTAAGATAGGAAGCTCCCAATTGCTCTGCTTCTTTCGCTTCTTCTACAGAATGTATAGAAATTCCAATCTTTGTAAATTTTTTCTTTTCTTCATCAGTTATTTTTTGCAAAATCGGAAGTGGCAGATGTACAGATGTACATCCCAGTTCTAGTGCAGTCTTCCAGAAATTATGAAGAATACAAGACACCTGATAACGGCTGCAAATATTCATTACTTTTTTTGCCAATGTCCCATATTCCTCTTCTGTCAGATCTTTTTCTCTTAAGATCACAGCTTCCGGATGTATCTTGCAGACTCTTTCTATCTGCTCTAAAAACGGGCGGTTGCATAATTTCCGATTGCTGACTGCAATGATTTTAAAGTTCTGATTGTTTACAGATTTTATCACTGACAACTCCTTTCAGCTGTATTCGGCATGTTTTTAACACAAGATGCTCCCTGTTACACATAGATATAATCACTCATCACCGGTTGAAGATTGTGTTTCAGAAGTGCCTGATAGACCTCATCCACCGAACGTCCATCCGAGATTTCAAACTGATCGTCACCCTTGTCTTCGATATCTTCTACATGACTTCCGATACCGGTACTTACACCAGCAGATATCTTCGTTGCTGCAATACTTACCAGATTATCGCGGACTCTTTCACACTCTCGTGTCGAAACCGTGATGCTTGCAAATGGCATAAACAGGCGGTATGCACACACTACCTGCAGAAGCTGCGGCTCATGCACATCCATCGGATTGATCCGGTCATTATTGATGATCGGACGAAGTCTCGGACAGGAAAATGCGATCTCTGCATGTGGATATTTTCTCTGTAATAAGTAAGCATGATATCCGGTCGCAAATGCATCTTTTCTGAAATCATCCAACCCCAGAAGTGCACCGAATCCGACTCCGCGCATGCCGCCTTTCAATGCTCTTTCCTGTGCATTGACACGATATGGATAGATTCTCTTATGTCCCGCAAGATGAAGTGTCTCATATTTATCCGAATTGTATGTCTCCTGGAATACCGTTACATAATCTGCCCCACATTCATGCAGATATGCGTATTCGTCTGAATTTACCGGATAAACCTCCAGACCAATAACTTTAAAATATTTTCTGGCGATCTTACATGCTTCACCGATGTATTCTACTGTAGATTTGTTACGGCTTTCTCCTGTCAGAATCAGGATTTCCTGCAGACCTGTCTCTGCGATCGCCGCCATCTCTTTTTCGATCTCTTCCGCATTTAACTGTGCACGGTTGATTTTGTTATGGCAATTAAAACCACAGTAAATGCAATAGTTCTCGCAATAATTTGCGATATAGATTGGTGTGAACATATAGACACTGTTACCAAAATGTTTTCTCGTCTCGATCTGCGCTGCCTGCGCTATTTCCTCCAGAAATGGCAGTGCTGCCGGTGACAATAACGCCTGAAAATCTTCCGGTGTGCGCTCTGCATGTGCCAGTGCACGTTTTACATCTTCTGCTGTATATGTATTATAATCATAAGCCTCCATGGCTGCCACGACCTGGTCGAGTATTTCTGATCCGATATCCTCCATGCCTGGAAGATAGGTCATGTGATCGATCCGGTTCTTCTTCTGGTCTTCCAGAATCTCCTCGCTTAAAATACTTTCATTAATATGTGTATCTTCATGATTTGTTCCCATTTGTCGTGCCTCCTAATCCTGCAGAAATCCGGTCAGCGGTGAAGATGCACTTGCACCACGCTCAATCGTTCTTCCAAGTCCGGAAAGGTACGCACTTCTGCCCGCTTCGATTGCTTTCTTAAATGCTTCCGCCATCGCCGGTACATCTCCTGCTGTTGCGATTGCCGTATTTGCCATCACTGCAGCTGCACCCATCTCCATTGCCTCGCATGCCTGGGACGGACGTCCGATTCCGGCATCTACGATGATCGGCAGATCAATCTCATCAATCAGGATCTGAATAAAGTCTTTTGTGCTAAGCCCTTTATTTGATCCGATCGGTGCGCCAAGCGGCATGATACATGCTGCACCGGCATTTGCAAGATCTCTTGCAGCATTCAGATCTGGATACATGTACGGCATAACCACGAATCCTTCTTTTGCAAGAATTTCTGTAGCTTTGATCGTCTCATAATTATCCGGAAGGAGATATTTCGAATCTCTTACCACTTCCACTTTGACGAAATTGCCACATCCTACTTCTCTGGAAAGTCTGGCAATACGTACCGCTTCTTCTGCATTTCTGGCTCCTGATGTATTCGGAAGAAGTGTCACATCTTCCGGAATATAATCCAGAATATTTGCCAGACCGCCTTCATTTGCACGACGGAGTGCCAGTGTGATAATCTGTGCCCCTGCTTTTTCCACACATGCTTTCACCAAATCCAGTGAAAATTTTCCTGAACCTAATATAAAACGAGAAGTAAACTCTTTTCCTCCAAGTGTAAATGTATCTGTATTTTTTATTTCTTTTTTATCCATAATCAGGACCTTCTTTCCTATTATTTTCTGCTCATGCTTTCTTATTTATCTATCTTTTTTCGCAGCATGAATCTTATGTTTCTT
>UMFI01030688.1_pt1 | contig 16837 bp, 15 predicted proteins | sample 1964951 | NCBI WGS metagenome assembly UMFI01 (sample SAMEA4836040, study PRJEB28245) | human gut metagenome | biome: gut microbiome; material: fecal sample | place: Denmark | collected 2008 | reverse complement strand
AATTGGTATGGAATGCATGGGGTTTTCCCATGGATATGGTCAAGTGCCAAGTGAAAAATATGCAATTGAAGCAATAAGAAATGCATATCAAGAAGGTTGTACTTTTTTTGATACCGCTGAAACTTATGGTAAAGAAATGTTTGAAGCAGGGCATAACGAACGTCTTGTAGGAAAAGCAGTTGAGCCTTTTAGAAAAGATATAACTCTTGCAACAAAATTATATCTAAATACCCAAGAAGTTGAAAATAATGGATTAGAGAAAGTTATTCGAGAGCACTTAAAAAAATCAATGAAAAATTTAAAAACAGATTATATCGATCTTTATTATTTACATAGAATAAATCGCGATATTCCTATTGAAGATGTTGCATTAGTGATGGGAAAGTTAATTCAAGAAAAGCAAATTAGAGGATGGGGCCTTTCACAAGTTACAAAAGAAACGATACAAAAAGCCCATGAACTCACACCAGTTACAGCAGTACAAAATTTATATTCATTATTAGAAAGAGACTGTGAAGACGATGTTTTTCCATATTGTCTAGATAATCAGATTGGTGTTGTCGCCTTCTCTCCAATTGCAAGTGGACTACTATCAGGAAAAGTAACTTCAGAAACAAAATTTGAGGGTGATGATGTAAGAAAGTTTGTTCCACAGCTTACACAAGAAAACATTGTTAAAAATCAACCTATTATAGATATACTTCATCAGTTTGCAAAAGAGAAAGAAGCAACACCAGCTCAAATTTCATTAGCATGGATGTTGCATAAATATCCTAATGTTGTACCTATTCCTGGTTCAAAAAACAAAGATAGAATCATAGAAAATCTACAGGCCTCTTCTATAACTTTGAGCAACGAAGAATTTAAAAAACTAGAAAAAGCATTAGCTCAACATCAAGTCTTTGGACATAGAGGACATAATGAATCTGAAAATTCGGATTTTTCAAAAAAATGGAAAAATAAATAAAAGATATTAATAGTGAGAGTTTACAAAAAAGTCTTTGCGTTTTAATTAATAATCGCAGCTTGCTTAATTTAAAAACGCAATATTTTACCACAATAAAACTTTCACTGTTTTTTATTTCACTGTGACATAATCAGCTGTCTTTAATAGTTACATAAGTTTTATAGTTAAGATAAAACTCAGCTTTTATCAATTTATAACTGCTGAACAAAGCGCATTGCTGCAATCACAATATCTATCACATGCCTAATTGCATATTTATTATATTTTGCTTTACACGAAGGAACTATAAGCTTATTTTTAGAAAACTCAATATCACAGTTGCAAGTAATTAGCCAAGTATTAACTTCTGCATGAACTAAACGTGAAATGATTCTTTTGTTCAGCTGAAAAATAGTCCCATTAGTACTTAAAATAATCAAAAGATGCTCTTCTTTAAACTGATATGATTTTATGAAATCTGCATCACAAATTACAACCGGAATATATAGAGTACTTAATTCTACTTGAATAACATTACAGAGAGAACGATTATCTCCTTGAGCATATAGATAAACCTTTTTACTTCTTAAAATATCGTTAATCAGATGATTAAGATGTGAATAATTAATCTTCTCCCCTACATATGTAATTGTTTTTGACATAGACTGAGCAAACATTTTTGTATTTTGAGGAAGATCACATTCTTTTGAAAAGAATGACGGTTTATCTTGAAAAGAATGTATATAATCAATACAAGCGTCTTTAAACTCTAAATAAGAAGTAAAGCCAAGATTTTTAGCACATTTTGAAATCTGTCCTTTAGAGGTATGGCAAGCTTTTGCGACCTCTTCGATAGTCATATCCGCGATATCATGAATATGGGATTTGGTATAAGAACAAAACACATACATCGTAGTATATGTTTCAACATGATTAAGAACATCATTTAATTTATCAACCATCATAATAGCCATCCCCTTTTTTTTATTATACACGAAAAACTCTTACTCATACATAGTAAGAGTTTTCAGTTTAAACTACTAACCAAGATCTTCTCCATTAGTTTTGATAACTTTTTGATACCAATAGAAAGAATCTTTTTTATATCTTTTCATGCTCCCATGACCGTAATCGTCACTATCAACATAAATATATCCATATCGTTTACTGCGCTCAGAAGTCCCTGCACTGACAATATCAATACATCCCCATGACGTATACCCAATAACTTTAACTCCTTCATCTATACAAATCTTCATTTGCTGAATATGTTCTTTTAGATATTTAATACGATAATCATCATGGATTTTCTTATCTATTGTCAGAGTATCATATGTGCCTAAGCCATTTTCTGAAACAATAATAGCTTTATGATAGCGATCCCATACCTCATTAATAGCCACCCTTAGTCCAATTGGATCAATTTGGAAGCCCCAATCTGTAACTTCTAAATTTTCATTACGAACTTTTCTTGGATGAAATTCATCAATAACTTCATTTTCAGGAACAAAAGCAATCAGCCCTTCTTCATTTTCAGGATGTGCAGACGTACATAAAGAATAATAATAGCTAAAAGAATTAAAATCGACTGTGTTCTCTCTAAGCAGCGATAAGTCTTCTTCCATCATCTTCAATTCAATATTTTTTTCTTCATATAAGAAAGTGCATATTCAGGATATTCACCTTTTGATAATAAATCTAAGAAAAAATAATTTACACGATTTGCCCATTGAGCAGCCAAAATATCCTCTGGATTATTTGTCTTTGGATAATATAAAGACATGCCTAACATTGATCCTATTTGAAAATTAGGATTAATTTCCCGTGCTTTTTTTGCTACTAACGCACTAGCAATAAATTGATGATGCAAAGCTTGAAAAATAGTTTCTAATTCATTTTGTGATTTTTCAATGAAAATAGCACCGCCTGTATAAGGTAAATGCAAAGACATATTGATTTCATTAAAAGGTATCCAATATTTTACTTTATTTCGATAGCGTTTGAAAACTGTTACCGCATAATGAACAAAGAATTCAATCATTTTCCTATTTTCCCATCCATTATACTTTAAAGCAAGCTGGAGAGGGGTTTCATAATGCGACAATGTAACTAGCGGCTCAATCCCATATTTTAAACATTCATCAAACACATTATCATAAAACCTTAATCCCTCTTCATTTGGCTCTTGTTCTTCCCCGTTTGGAAATATTCTTGTCCAATTGATTGACATACGGAAGCATCTAAATCCCATTTCTGCCATTAAAGCAATATCTTCTTTATAATGATGATAAAAATCAATCCCCCATCTTTTGGGATAATATTCATTATCGTGCTTTCCATTCATTATTTCTATTGCTTCTTCATAAGTAACAGTTTCTGTATTTTTGCCACAGCTTATTTCTCTAGGAACAAACTTTACCATATCGGCTGTACTCAATCCCTTACCACCTTCATTATACGCTCCCTCTAATTGATTAGCAGCTGTTGCACCACCCCATAAAAAATCATTAGGAAATCGTCTCATAACATAACTCCTTTCTATTGATTAGTCTGTTGTTTATTCGCCAAGGCAACAAATGGTAAATAAATCAAAACACAAATTATAAATACAAAACAAACTGAAATAGCAGTCTCCCACGAACCTGAAGCTGATAAAAACGCTTTAATAGGCTGTGGTGTTGTCCATCCAACATCTAATGTTCCAGGCAAAACAAGTCCTGTAGAAATCATCAATGCGCCTAGACCCATTGAAACAATTGGACTTAAGATAAACGGAATTACAAGGATTGGATTTAATACGATTGGCAAACCAAAGATAATAGGTTCATTGATACAAAATAATCCTGGAATAAGACCAATCTTTGCAGTTTTTGTATAATCAGCTCTTTTCCATCCCTTCTTTCGCGAAAGAATCAAAATAGCAACAATCAACGCTAATGTATTACCCGTCCCACCAATACATCCATAGTTTTCAAACAAGGCAAACCATGTATATGGGCCCGCAGTTGTTCCTGCCTGTGCTGCATAAGAAATATTAGCAATATTCATAGAAGCATATAAAGTAATATAAATCGGAGAAACAGTAAAGGTTCCATGAATTCCTACTGACCATAAGATCATTGCCATAAAAATAAGAATCATAGGTGTAAACGGTGTAGCTCCTAAAGACTGAATAGGGGCTTGTAAAATCGCATAAACTAAAGCATTTAATCCTTGAGGCTCTATCAGCGAAATACAATAAGCAATAACAGAGATTAAAATAATGATGATTGCGGTAGGAATAGCAATCATAAATGATTTTGATACTTCAGGTGGAACCTGATCCGGCATCTTAATTTGAAGTTTATCGATCTTTGTTAACTTACTAAAACCATATCCAACTAGTAACCCTGTAATTATAGCAACAAAAATTCCATTTGCCCCTAGATAAGATTCCGTTAACATTCCATCAACCTTAGGTGGATATAATACAAAGAATGAAGCTAAAGCAGTTAATCCAGCTTTTAATCCATCTACTTCATACTGTTTTGCCATATTTCTTGCAATTAAGAAAACAATAAAAACAGCCATGAGATTAATTGTTCCGTTACTTACAGGAGATAAAACTGCTTGAAAATCATCTAAATCAGGAATTATTTTAACAAGAAATTGACCAATAAATCCTGATGAACTTAATAAAACAACATTAATACAAACAACAATTGATCCTACAAATGTAAGAGGGAATATTTGAACAAAAGCATCCCGAATAGCAATAAGCCCTTTAATACTATTAAGCTTTGTTGCAAAGGGCATAAAATATCTTTCAAAAAAACTATTTAAAGCTTGCATACTTACTTCCTCCTTTTCACCAAATCATTCATTTAAAAAGAGTCATACAAATATTGTATAAAATGGAGTGCACTATTTGATTTAAAATTACCTGATCAGTTCTATTATAAATCGCCTTATATCCTCCCCTCTCTTTACTTAAATTATAGATAATACAATTTTTTTAATCAAAATAGTTTCCTTAAATGGAAACTATTTTTTGCCAGTACTATCTAGATAGGTATTAAAAAATCTTGATGATTCAAAATAAAGAACATTTCAATCTTTAAATCATTAAATATAATTTTCACCAGTTTAAGCCGATTCATGCATATATTCAGAAATCAAAAAATAGTTTTCATTAATTATTTTTATCTCAATTAAAATATATAAAAAAGAAGAGATTTTCTCTCTTCTAATAATAGTTCAACATTTTAAAATATGTTTTATTCATCATTTCTTCTACTAGTGATTCTTTTTGAAACCCTTTATTCACATAAGTCTCCATTTCTAAAAACATAGATTTATTTTTTAGATTCTCAACTTTCATAGAATGTATATCAATACCATATTTATCAAAAACTTCACGAATATCTTTCAATGCATAATCTTCATAATAGATTTCCATTTGTATGTTTTGATTATTTTGTGTGACCTTTAAAAAGAACCCCCTATGAAACAATATCTGTAATCCTATCAAAATAATTGTTGTTATAATTCCGATATCATATAATCCTGCACCAATACACATTCCTACTCCAGATGTTGCCCACATTCCAGCAGCAGTTGTTAAACCTGAAACATTACCATTCTTTACAAAAATAACGCCTGCGCCCAAAAAACCAACGCCGCTTACGATTTGGGCAGCTATACGAGAACCATCTATTTCATTTATGTCTATAAAACCATATTTTGATACTAACATTATTAAAGCAGACCCCAAAGCAAGGATAGCATGTGTACGCACCCCCGCCCCCTTATTTCGACTACTTCGTTCATAGCCAATCAAACAGCCGCAAAATGCAGCAATCATAATTCTTATAACCCATATTCCATGATTTACTATATAGAATTTAATATCAAATGGCAAAATTCCCACCACCTATTCACAATATATTTCTTTCAATCTTCTTCTTTTTTCGTTATCAAAATTATATTCTTGTAATAAAAATTCATCATAACTTCTATATTTAACCCGAATTGATTGAATCATTATTTCAATCAATTCTCTTTGAACATATAATAAGGGTCTACATTCCTCCCTTAATTTCTCAGGAATTTGTAGCTGCTGACATAATTCATCATTACTTTCTTTTAAATAAATATTGGATAACAAGTATTCTTGGATTGCATCTTCTTCACTCATTCCTAGAGCAATCATAATCAAAAAGCCGGCAACTCCAGTCCTATCTTTTCCAGCAGTACAGTGAAAATAAACATAGCCATCATTTCTTAATAACAATTCGAACAAGCGATGATACGCAGGATTATTAAAAGCCATCTCTTTATATCCTGCTTTGATATAAGACATTAGATAGTTGTATTTTTCTTTAGTCATCTCTCCTTGCAGCATAGTACCAAAATCAAAACCATATTGATCATGCGATTGCATTTTAAGAGCACTGATACGTTCATATAAAATATTTTCATGCTGCTTATCCGGTGCTAAGCTTGCTTCAGCTTCATCTCTAAAATCAAGAATATATTTTATTTTTAAATGATCAACAAAATGATTTTGTTCTTTTATAGTTAATTTATCTAAAGCACCACCCCTAAAAATCATGTAGGGTTTTATTACAAAACCATCTTGAGAGCTATATCCCTTAATATCTCTAAAATTTTTAATATTAACTATTCGCATCTTATCTACCCATTTCCTCTTTCAATTCATCAAATTGCTCTTTAGTTAATCCAAAATCACCAATTGCAGTTAAATGGATATTATGGAAATCACTGCCACCACTTCTTATAAGATGAAATCTATTTGCAAGTTCCTGTGTTAAAGAATAATCTTCAGATTCCATACTAGGATGTGATATTTCAATTCCCTGTAAGCCATAGCTGACATATTTTTCAATTTCATCATAATTTTTATATTCACAAGGATGGGCAATAATAGCAATTCCTCCATCCTCACGAATTGCCTTTATCCCCTCTTTAATATCGATATATCCCATTTTAGAGTCTACATCTAGCGAAGTCTCGCTCATAAACAATTCTCGATACTTATTAATATCATTATACTCAGGATACTTATGAACAATCGCCAAGAATAAATGCATTTTGAAGACAATATTATACGGAGCGTATTCTTTAGCGTCTTCGTAAGTAATATTTAAGCCCTTTTGATTTAATATTTTAATAAGTTCATGATGATACTCATCCCTACATTGTAAAGTCTTTTGACATAGTTTTTCAACATGATACGGATGGTTATTTAACCCCAAACCAACAACATGCACCTTTTTGTGTACATCGTAATCATAACAGCTCATTTCAACCCCACGAATTGTTTCTAAACCATTTTGCCGGCATACCTTTTGCACTTCTTTGAAATGAAAAACAGTATCATGATCAGTAATTGCAATCACTTTAATTCCTTTTTCCTTAGCTAATTTGATCGTTTCTTCAATAGAATGAATACCATCACTATAAGCAGTGTGAACATGTAAATCTGCATACACCATATTATCACATCCTTAAATAATAGTTAAAACTGGATCAGTTTTTGTTACTTTTTTCAATTTTGTTGGAATAACTTCTAAATAATCATTAGAGTTTGTTACAACAACCATAGTTGTATAGTCTAAGCCCGCTTCTTTAATCATTTTTAAGTCAAATTCTAATAACAATGACCCCGCTTTTACATACTCACCTTTTTCAACATATTGAATAAATGGTTTTCCTTCTAATTTAACGGTATCAATTCCAACATGAATTAGAATTTCAGAGCCATTTTCAGTTGTTAAGCCAATTGCATGTTTTGTTTCAAAAGTTGCACTTATAATCCCATTAGCAGGAGCATAGATTTTTCCTTCTACAGGAATAATAGCAACCCCCTTCCCTAAAACTTCTTTTGAAAACATTTCATCGTTAACTTCGTTTAATGGAACAATCTTCCCTTTAACAGGACAATTCACTTGATTTAATTTATTATCATCGTGTTTTACTTCACTTTCTTTCGGATCATCAAAACCAATAACTAAAGTTGCAATAAACGTTACAACAGCTGAAATAATCATAGTAATAATAGCATTCATAAGATTATTAGGGTTGTTCCCCCCTACCCACATTGGTAAATTAATAATGCTAGGAGTCATGAAAGCAAATGCTTTTAATCCACAAAAACCAGCATATAATCCTCCAGTAAAACTTCCAATCATAACTGCATACATAGGCTTTTTCAAACGAATTGACACACCATAGATACATGGCTCTGTAATTCCTGCAAAGAAAGCAGTAAATCCGGCAGATAAGCAGGTATTCCTAAAATCTCTATTTTTTGTTTTAACCGCACAAGCAAAAGCAGCAGCACCTTGCGCCATGTTCGCTGTTAAAGTTAAAGTTCTTGAAAATGGGTCATATCCTGATTGTGATAAAATCTGAATTCCTGCAATTGCTAGAGTAGCATGCATACCCGTTGCAACCATCCATGGATAAATAATACACATAATTGCAATAGCAAACATTCCAAATGTATCATAGCACCATAACAATGCATTACCCAAATAAATTGAAATAATCCCCATAGCTGGCGCTAATACAACAAATGCTAACGGTGTCATAATCAGCAATGTAAATAACGGTGTTAACATCCCTCTAACCAATTCTGGCAATACTTTATTCAATCCAAATTCTACTTTGCTCATAACAAAAACAATTAAAATAGCTGGAATTAAAGTTGATGTATACGGCATTCCATATAAAGGTAAGAAACCAAACATATCTCCAATAAATTTTGGATCAGTCGCTGAAACAATACCACTCCATTGTGGATGAACCAGCGCACAGCCAAGTAAAGCTGCCATATACATATTACATTTAAAATGCTTTGCAGCTGCCATTGCGGTAAATACCGGCAAGAAAGTAAAGCCAGCATCAAATACAAAATTAAATACATAATAAGTCATTGATGTTTCGGCATTTGCCCATCCCATCATTGATACAAATAATAAAATACATTTCCCCAGCCCTGTTCCTACTAAAATAGGAATAATTGGACCGACGCAGCCAATAATTGCAGAAAAAATAGAATTAAAAATTCCTTTTTTTTCTTTTTTGTTTCCAAAATTTTCATCTTCTTTAATATTTGCAATCTGGCATACATCAAGATACACATCATGAACATGTGTACCAATAACAACCTGATATTGACCACCTTTCTTGATTAATGACAAAACTCCATCAATTGCTTCAATTTTTTGATCGTTTGCTTTTGATTCATCCTTTAAAGTAAATCTCAAACGCGTCATACAATGCTGCAAAGTTACAATATTATTACTCCCTCCTACAGCTTCAATAATGTTTTTTGAAAGTTTTTCATATTTCATTCTCTTTTCCTCCATTCTTTTGAAAACTTCAAAATGTGAAGGTTTGGCCAACTTAATGTTACCATCCAACAAATATCTATTTGCAAATTATTTTTTAGAAATAATTTTTGCAACATGAATCGTAAGATATAAAACTTCCTCATCATTTAATTCATAATGATAAGTCTTTTCAATATGCGATTGTATTTTTGAAGTACAAAGATATGACTCAACATATTTTTCCTTCATAATTTCAAGCAAGTCATTATTTAAGGTTATATCTTCCACTTGCTTTATTTTATTAAAAACACGTAATCCAAAAAATTTTAAATGTGTTACAAATCTATGATAAGATAAAGAATCTTCATCCAACTCTAATTTAAAATAATCTTTTACAATACCAATAATCTCTAATATGAAATTTGTCATTTCATAAATATCACTGATATTTCTACCAACCTCACTACTCACTATATGTAATGCTAAAAATGCCGCTTCATCCTCTTCCATGTTTATTCCATATTTTTCTTTAATAAGTTTTAAAGTTAATAAACCTAACTCAAATTCTTTAGGATAGAAATTCTTAATTTCAAATAACATATGATTTTTTAAATAAACGCCTTCTTTATACCGCTCTATGCTTGTATGAATATGATCTGTTAAACTGATATAAAGAGAATCATCGACTTCTAAGTCTACTTTTGCTTCTTTGATAACACAATCAGATATCTCCATATATTCGAGAGGAATATCCTTTAACATATTAATCATTTTTCTTTGACTTGGTTTTAAACTTACTTCAAAAGTTTTATTGATCTTATTCATATCAATATTATCACCGGCTTGTTTTCCATAAGCCAAGCCTTTCCCCATAACAATAATTTCCTCCATTTGATAGTTAGTTGTAATAACAACATTATTATTTAAAATTTTCTTTATAATCATATTCATTCACCCCTGTATAAATATAAAAAACCTGCCACAGAAAAATATCTGTAAACAGGTTTAGTGTTGCCTCATATGTGCAATAACTATCCATAAATTACATATTTATATTATCATTCCTCGCAAAATTTGTCAACGCTTTCAAAATAAAGGATTTGATTTAAAACAACCAAAAATTCTATTAAAAATTAAATACTGATATTAAATTATTTTCAACCTAAATAATGATTAGGTCTTCTATAGCCATACCTAGATAACCAAAATAAATCTATTCAATATAATTATAATTGATTATATATCTAATAATCACAAATCTTAAAAATAATACTAAATAAGGTTAGATAAGCACACCCTATCATTATAACTTAGTATTAGGGTTATATTTTTTGAGGCTGCTTACATCATTATAAATTATTTGTCTAAAAATTACGAATACATAATTTTTCCAGTAACTCACCAATATAATACAGTGATACATAGCCAGTATTTATTGACCACTCTACTCCGTAACGATAAAAAATATCTACCTTGTCAGCAACCTCTTTATTATAATCCTGGCTTATATAAATAACCTTAGCCCCAACTTCTTTTGCATTTTCTAACGCATCATGGTAGTGAAAAAAACCGTCACATACATTAATGATAACAACAACTGAATTTTCATTAAAAAAATAGCTCCTAACCGTCTTCGTTTCACTGACTTTAAACAGATATGCGCACTTCCCCGAAGTCAATAATTTGATTTGCAACAAAAGGAATTCATCAAGATCATGCTCATCACCTAGAAAAGTAATATCCTCGCTTTCCTTAAATAACTGAACAATTTTTAAAAGCGTTGCTAAATCAAGATTCTCTTTTGTTGCAACAAGATTATCAAGACACTGTTGAAAAAGATATTCACTGATTTCTTCATTACTTTTAAAAAGAATATTCTGTGATAAAAATACTTTCAAATTATAATCTAAGAGTGTTGTTTGAGTTGATAATAGGGTTCTAAATTGCTGATAATTTTCAAAACTATATTTTTTTATAAATCTTGAAATACTTGCCTTAGATACATTCGCCTCTCGAGCTAATTCATTAATAGAAGGGAATGTTTTTTTTCCAATATACTTAAATACATTTTGAATAATATTATAATCATTACTATTAACAGCTTCGCTGTTACATCTTTGAATAAAGGTTAAGAAACTTTCTAGTATTTCCTCATCCATTTTTATCAGCTCCTTTCCCTATATTATAACATCTTGATAATATAAAAGAATATGAGTCTTCAAAATATTAGACTCATATCAATTAAAATACTTTTTCTTTATTACAACTATTGCTCCCCCACTTAACAAAATAAATAGACAATAAACTTCAAACAGCGAAGGATCATCCGTCTTAGGTGCCAGCACAGCAGTATGTGATGATTGTTTAGTTATCTGATCATTCTCTACTATATCTAGAACATTAGTATCAGCAGTAATATTAAACATTGTAGCTGCTTGTCCCTCATTGGCGATTATTACTAATATATGTTCTCCAATTGTTAATGTTGAAATAAGTTCTTTTGGTAAAATAATGGTTATTAGATCACCAGAAACAGTATACTTTGATCTATCAATTTCTTGATCATCAATTATGAGCATTTTGAATAATGACGATGGTATGTCAGTCTTTATTTTAAGTTCTTCTCCCTGTTTAATATTTTTATTAGCTCCATCTGTTATACAATATTCAATATTTTCTTGATTCCATAGGATATCTTTAGCAAATGTTGTAAAAGCTCCGCGCCACGTATTCCAGTCATGTCCCCCATTTTGTATTTCAAAAGTATAATCAATATTTTCAGCATCTAATTTAGGTAACATAAAATCTAAGATAGAGGCCTTAAAAAAAGAATTAATCAACCCAAAATCAACTGTTCCTGCCGAAAGATAGATTTTCTTTGTCTGTAATTTTGAAATAAGTTCGTCTGTAAATACTTCATCATCAATTTGAACAGCTGCTGAAATAATACCAAAATATCCAAAACTATCAGGTGCAATTTCCATTACTGTACTTGCCGCAACACCACCAGCTGACAATCCAGCATAAGCTCGATCCTTAGGATCAGTTGAAACCTTATAATTCTTTTCAATAAAAGGAATTACATTATTAACAACATCTTGAGCCAATATGACATTCGATTTAATATCAAATCCTGTCCCGCTAAAATGCGAATTATTTAATGTCACGATTATACTATCAGCTAGTTCTCCTTCAGCAATTAGATTATCAACAATATTACCTGCTGATCCTAATTGACACCATTCAGTTTCGTTGCCCCCATTACCATGTGCTAAATAAATCGTTTTATAGTTATTCCCTAAACTATAACCATTCGGTAAATAAATCCCAAGACAATTTTCAGTTCCATCATAAGCGATGTATGTATCGTATTGATAAGAACCCATATTATTATTTCTTGGATAAATATAAGATTGACCCGCTAATGCATCTGAACTATTTCCAACATAAAAATAGGACCAAGTAGCATCATGATTATTAATTTCATTCTTTTTTGAAGGATTAACAGGATCCTGCACAACTACTGCAGATCCATCACTATAAGTTACAAAATATCCATAAAAATATTCTGTTGCTGGTAATGGTAAGGTGACAGAATATAAATTTTCATCTTTTACCATATCATAGAGAATATAGTTTCCATTATAATTAAACTCAGTTCGTTCAGTATTTCCGCATCCTCCAGTAGGATACATTCCCTGCTCATATTCATAAGCCGAATACCACCTTATTCCATCATTGCTTGCCCCGTTTTCTTGATACCAGGGAGCTTCAGAACTCTTAATAAATTGGAAGCCTCCTTGTAATTGGATATTTTCAACATTTTCCCCTAATTTTGTACTGTCAACAACAAAGGTTACTTGATACTTTGCCTCACTAAGGCCGGTTGTGTTATCAGTAATAGTTATTCCCTCATTAACAGCATGTACATTACTCATTGAGTATACACCCAAAGATAACAATAGTGTAAAACAAATTCCTATCTGCAAAATCCATCTTTTTACTTGTCTCATATTTCTTCCTCCTAAACCAAGAATAACAAACCAACCACTTTCTGTATACGTTTACAAACGAAACTTAGTTACAGAAAATGAAACTAATATTCTTGCATAACCGCAAATCATCAGAAATTATAACTATATAAAATAAAGATCACTTCCTTATTGTAAGGAAGATACTTTCTTGTTAATATATTGATTATGTAGTTTTCAACAAGTTATTAATTCAAGATTAATTCTGAAAAGGAGGTTTCAATGAACTACTTTGAGTATAGCTATTCCACTAGTAGCACTACAACTATTTTTATATTTATTTTCATCCTCTTAAATATAATTGCACGATGGCGTTTATTCACTAAAGCTAGACGTTGGGGAATCAGTGCTTTTATTCCAATTTATAGTGATATTGCATTATGTCGAATTGTAAAACTTTCACCACTTTGGCTTCTATTTCTTTTAATTCCCCTTGTTAATATGTACTTTATTATCTTTTATCACATTGTTATTAGTTTTAAACTTTCTTTTGCATTTGGAAAAGGCATAATGTTCGGACTTGGCTTGTTAGTTTTCAACCCACTGTTCATTTTAATATTAGGGTTTGGGAATTGTGAATATCGTTACTAATAAAAATAGATATAGTTATCATTTGTAAACACAAAAATTAATAGAACTATCAACTTAAATAAATATCAAAATTAATTTGCATATTTTTTCAAAAAATGTAAAGAGACTCTAAAAATAATCAACTTTTTTGAAATAAAAAAGAAATTCTACGAATTCCTTTTAACTGCGATACATCAAATACATTTGATTAATTTCTTCTTTTATCTTATCTCTTAATTCCAACGGTTTAAAAACCTCAACATGATTAGCTAATTGTAAAAAGCCACTGACTAACTTTTTATCATCAGGAACCCGTTCAATTGAAACATTTACAAATCGACGGAATTGTTCAACTGTGAATGTACATCCCTTAAATCGTTGATACAAAGCTTCAAAAATATTCTCATTTCCTAAATACACACGTAATTCAATGTTGATCAAATTATCTTTTCCAATATCAAGCGGATCATTAGATAACCAGATTCGCTCCTTAAAACACTCAGTCTTTGCTTGGATATATTTAGGGGTACGAGTTATTTTCAATTGATCAATGCGATCAATTCGATAATATGCCAATTCAAAATCTTCACTACTATTTATTAGGTAACCAACTAAATATACTTGATCATTTTTTATATCAATATTAGTTGGATATAATAAAATTGTTTTATGACTAGGCCTATCTATAACTTTGTTTTCAACAACACTATATTCCAATTCTTTAAATGATACACAAGCAAATGTATTTATAGCCTTAATAATTTGCTCTAAATACACTGTAATACAATTATCTTCATAAGTTGAATTGATATTATCTAACAAATGATAATGATTTATTTTATACAAAGAACTATCTGATAATACTTTTTCTAATAATTTTGAATCATTTTGACTTTCTAAATGTAATCCTCGACCTAATAACCTTGTCAATAAAATTAATTGAGCATCAGTATAATATGTCTTTTCAACGTACGCACCTTTTTTTTGTTTTGTTGCATAATTAATACTACCACTTTCATTGCATATAAAAGGGGTAAGCAACTCATCTTGACAATCTTTTATCAAATTATTATAAGATTTTATTGATTCAATATCTGCTTTAATCGTATTGCTAGAAATCGTCGTTCCTAACCCACCAATTCTTTTAATTAGTTCATCACGTGATAAAGCATGATCTTCGTCTGTTAATCTTTTTAATAAATATTGCGTTAGCAATATGCGAGTTCCATTACTAATATCTCCCATTCCTCAACCCTCCATACTCTATATTTTACTTTATCTTCCAAAATATGTAAAATTAGTAAATATAATAAAAACCAATTATTTGGTGTATAAAATTGTATACATAAAATTAATTTCACTATCCGGCAAAAAAGTATATGTTTATGACAAATTTATGACAATAAAAAAGACTAATTTATTAATTAGTCTTGATATTTTCTAATAAAACTATCAATTTTACTCCAATAAACTTGACCACCAATTTTTTCACATTGAGCATGTCCGGCACCCTTGATTACCAATTTTTCCTTAGGACAATTAGCACTTTGATATAATTGATTGAGCATTTTAAAAGGGACAAAACGATCCTTATCGCCATGAATAAATAATGTTGGCGTAGTTGATTTTTTCACTTGTTCGATTGCTTCAGCTTTGCCAAATGAATAACCGGCTCGAATCTGAGTCACAATATTTGCAATATCTAAAAATGGTCGACTTGGCAAATTATACATTTCTTTTAGCTGATAGGAAAACATCTCCCATGTACTAGTGAATCCACAATCTTCAATAGCAGCAATAACATTGACAGGCAATTTTTCCCCTGTTACATTCATTACTGTAGCCGCTCCCATAGATACTCCATACAGGATAATTTTAACTTTTGAATCATTATCAATTAAATATTTGATCCAGTTAATTATGTCTAAACGATCGAGCCAGCCCATTGCAATATAGTCACCTTCACTCTGCCCATGACCTCGAAGATCAGGAAGCAAAAGATTGTAACCTTGCTCATAAAAATGTTTAGCACTCGCATGCATCAATTTACCTTCAGATGTATATCCATGGACAATAATCACATAATCATGCCCGTAATTCAAAAATTGATAAGCATGCAGTTTTAATCCATCATCACTGTCTAAGAATACATCCTGATAATGAATAGTATCAAAAAAATTGCTACTATCTCCCTTCTTATTTATATCGGTTCTATCTTTATCGGGTATTTGATTATTTGTTGAGGGATTAGTAAATATCGCATCTTTATTAGCCTGTTTATTTAATGCCAAATTATATAAATAATTACCAGCATAAAATAAACTACCAATTCCAGCTGCCAACATAGTTAAACTACCAGTTAATGCAATTTTCGTCTTTTTTCCCATTACTGGAACAGTGTTCCTTGTTTACCCCAATTTGGATATTCATCAAACGAAACATAAACATCATTAATTTCAATATTTGTTGTTTCTTTGATCATTTTTACTAACTCTTCAGTAAATTTCTTTTTAGCATCAAAATCAATTGTATTATATAATTTAACCGCAATCATCATGCAAGGAATGTCATCACCGCGGAAATACATAATTTGATTATCTTCTAAATGTAACATTAAATTTTCTTCTTTTTTACCAGGTAAGATTGTAATCAGCTCCCCAGTTCTTTTAGCAATTTCATTTTCTTGCCTAAGTGTTAATTTATGATTTGTTGTAAATGAAATAAATGGCATATATTTTTCCTCCTTATTTTTATTAAGGATATTTTAACACTTTTTATAGCCAATGTTAACAAATTATTAGCTATCTTAATTTGAAGTTAATAAAATTTATTAAAGCGTTTACATAAAGGATTTGATTTCTTTTTTTGATTATGTTAAAATATAAGAGCAAAAGTAGCAATATAATTTTCAAAGTATCACAAGTATTAGAAGATTGTATTACCTTTATGTA
>UMFI01052717.1_pt1 | contig 17170 bp, 15 predicted proteins | sample 1964951 | NCBI WGS metagenome assembly UMFI01 (sample SAMEA4836040, study PRJEB28245) | human gut metagenome | biome: gut microbiome; material: fecal sample | place: Denmark | collected 2008 | reverse complement strand
CAGTATCTGCTCTTTTCAATCGACTCAGACTAGAATTAAGTGTCCAAGACATTGATTTACGCGGCAGCCAAGATGTCGGCATAAACTTAGTTGAAATAAGAATATCTTCACCGTTAGATAGATCCCCAATTATTTTTTCAGATGACCCTAAACTATAAACAGGCGCTGTATCAAAAAGCGTTAGCCCATTTTTTACTGCATAATGATATATGGGCTTTAATTCTTCAATTCCATGACTAACACCAAAAATAAATTTACTCCCAAATGGTCCTTTTCCCCAAGCCCAAGTGCCAATAGCAATTGGAGGAATAGTCAAATCTTGCATTTCTATCTGTTTCATTTTAACCTCCTTATGAGATAAAGGACGCTTAAAGCGTCCCCTGTTTAGTTATATATTTCATCACTTCTTCTTGATCACTAAAATGATGTTTCCCTGTTTTAGTAATCTGATAATCCTCATGTCCTTTTCCAAGAATCATTAAAATATCATTATGCTTTAATTGTTGCATCCCTTTAATAATTGCCTTTTGGCGATCAACTTCTATTTCAAAATTACTTCCAGAAAGTCCATTAGTAATATCATCTAAGATCATTTGAGGATCTTCACTGCGCGGATTATCACTTGTAAAAATTACATAATCACTATGTTCTAACGCCGCTTTTCCCATAATTGGACGTTTAGTTGCATCACGATCACCACCACAACCAATAATGGTAATAATACGACCATTTTTAAACTCTTCAGCACTTTTTAATACATTGATCACCGCATCGGGAGTATGAGCATAATCAACAAAAATACTATTTGTTCCATATTTAAGCAATTCCATTCTTCCTGCTGGTGCCTTTAATTTATCGTTTAAAGCAAGTATATCTTCGATTTTTACACCTAACTTGTTTACTAATAATAGAGCAATTAAATAATTATAAATATTATATCGCCCCACCATATTTAATCTAGCTTGATATTCATGATTTAAATATTCAAATTTAAATATTGTTCCTAAATGTGAAAAGCTCATTTCTAAAATTTTAACATCACTATCATGTTGACCAATAATGATATTATTGTTTGATTCTAAAACAAAATGCTGGTAATGTTCATCATCACCATTAATAATAGCAATCTTATCATTTCTAGTCTTAGTAAATAGAATCCTTTTAGCATTAGCATAATTTTCTAATGTTTTATGATAGTCCAGATGATCTTGAGTTAAATTTGTAAAAGCCACCTCATCAAATTCTAAACCATGAATCCGATCTTTATCAAGGGCATGAGAACTTACTTCCATGACAAAATACTCTACACCATTTTCCTTAGCTTCTAATAACATATTATAAAGCACATCGACATCAGGAGTAGTATTTACCATCGGCTTTTTCACATCACCATAATAAAATCCGATTGTTCCCATATAAGCAACATTCTTTTTCAACATTTTTAAAATCTGATAGGTCATTAAACAGGTTGTCGTTTTACCGTTAGTTCCTGTTAATCCAATTAATTTTATATCTTTAATCAATGGATAATAATTTTCATATAAATATGTTTTTAAATATTCACGAGTGCTTTCTACGATTATTGTTTCAACCTTGTAACTTCCATGTTCTGCAATAATTTTTATCGCACCGTTGGCAATTGCTTGTTCAATATAATCATGTCCATCACGCGCTACGTTTGGGATGGCAATAAATGTATCACCTGGTTTAACTGCTCGTGAATCTGTTTTTAAAGCTACTTCCACTTTACTTCACCTCATTTAGTTCTATTATAGTATAAATAAGTCTTTGAAAAAAGAAAAAGGATAGAAAATTTACTTATTTTCTATCCTTATAACTACTTAGTCAATATATCCAACGCATTATTTATATAACTTTAGCGATTTCTAAGATATTTAATAAATTGAATAACTGGTAAATTTGCTAAAGCAAGACCATATACTATCATTAATTGTTCAATATTTAATGTTTGAACTTTAAACATTGATTGTAAAAGCGGCATTGTTAAAACAAGTGTAATTAAAATAAAGCCGACTAAAAATGCACCTTGCAAATATTTATTATTAAAAAATGATTTTTTAAATAATACTGGTGATTTAGATTTACAGTTATAACCATGGACTAGTCTTGAAAGACATAATGTTCCAAATGCCATTGTACTAGCAAGTAATGCACTTTCTTGATAACCGATCATAAATCCAACCATCGTCATTACAGCAATAACAAAACCTTCAATTCCAACACTTGCTAAAAATGGTTTTGTTAAAATAGATTCATTCATTGGCCGTGGTTTTTCTTTCATAACACCTGCATTATGAGGTTCTAGCCCTAGTGCAATCGCTGGCAAACTATCAGTCAATAAGTTAATAAATAACAAGTGTACTGGAGCAAACGGTACTGGCAGAGCCATTATCGAAGCATACAAAACTGCTAATATTCCACCAAAGTTACCTGATAATAAAAACTGAATTGCATCTTTGATATTAGCATAAACATTTCGCCCATTTTCAACCGCTTTAATGATTGTTGCAAAATTATCGTCAGTTAAGACCATTGCAGCTGCATCTTTAGAAACTTCACTTCCGGTAATTCCCATTGCCACTCCAATATCTGCTTGCTTTAAAGCTGGTGCATCGTTAACACCATCACCTGTCATCGCTACAATATTACCCTTTTCTTGCCAAGCACGAACGATCCTTATTTTATGTTCCGGTGAAACTCGCGCATAAACTCGCTTATCTTCAACATATGTTTTTAGTTCTTCATCACTTAAACCATCAATTTCACTACCTTCAACAGCTTGTGAAATATCTGTTAAGATTCCAATTCTTTTCGCAATCGCAGCTGCAGTAATCTTGTGATCTCCGGTAATCATAATTGGAGTGATTCCCGCTTGGAGACATTCTGTTACTGCTGGTGCACTTTCAACTCGTGGGGGATCCATCATCGAAATCAGACCTAAGAAAATCAAATCATTTTCATCATCATAATCTAAACTTTTTTCAGCAGTTAATTTTTTATAAGTTATCGCTAGAACACGTAATCCATTTTGTGAGAATTCCATATTCATCGCTAAAATATCTTCTCTATCTTGTGCCGTTATTGGTACGATTTGATTATTTTTACGAACATATTTAATCCGTTCGATCAAAACATCAACTGCCCCTTTTGTAATCATCGTGTACCCATCTTTTAATAAATGAAGGGTTGACATCATTTTTCGATCACTGTCAAAAGGAATTTCACTTAAACGTGGATATACTGCCCGAACACGACTTGCTGGTACTCCTAAATGAGCGCTTAAATTAATTAATGCCGTTTCTGTTGGATCTCCGATTTCTTGACCATCAACATTTGATGAATCATTACATAAGATACTTAAACGCATCAAATCTTTATGCAAAGGAATACTTGGATCAATCTCACTAGCATCAATTCGTTTTCCTTCAATATAGTAATCTTCAACAGTCATCTTGTTTTGGGTCAATGTTCCAGTTTTATCAGAGCAGATAATAGAAACACTGCCCAATCCCTCAACTGCTTGTAATTTACGAATAATTGCTCCTTCTCGAGCCATCTTTTGAGTTCCAAAAGATAAAACGATTGTTACAATTGAACTCAATGCCTCAGGAATTGCAGCAACAGCTAGTGCGACAGCAAACATAAAGGCATCTCCAACATTACCACCTTGAAGGATATTAATACCAAATAACAATGCACAGAAAACCATTATTATAATTGATAGTTTTTTTCCAAAATTATCCAGATTAACTTGAAGTGGTGTCTTCTTTTCAGAAGTAGATTTCAATAATTGTGCAATTTTTCCTACTTCAGTTTCCATTCCAATTCCTGTTACTAAAAAATTACCACGTCCATAGGTAACAAAACTCCCGGAATAAACCATATTTGTGCGATCACCTAAAGCAACTTCTCCAGTGATTAGATCAGAGCTTTTTTCAACGGCAACACTTTCACCAGTCAAAGCACTTTCATCCACCTTCATACTAGCATTTTCTAAAATACGTCCATCTGCAGGAATAAAATCACCGGCTTCTAAATAAACCTCATCACCGATCGTTACTTCTTTACTGGGAATTTCAATAACTTTTCCATCTCGTAAGACTTTAGCACTTGGTGAAGATAATTCTTTTAAACTATTTAATGATTGTTCTGCTTTGACTGTTTGAACAGTTCCCAAAATAGCATTAATCGTAATAACGATTAAAATAACCAGCGTACTTTCGATATCACCTAATACTCCAGAAATAATAGCTGCAAAAATTAGAATAATTACTAAAAAATCTTTAAATTGTTCTAAGAAAATTACAGGTATACTCTTTCCTTTAGTTTCAATTAACTCATTTAAACCATACTTTTCTTGGTTAGCTTTAACTTGTTCATTAGTTAGTGGCTTTAATGAACCATTTACTCTTTTGCGGACCTCCGTCTTGGCCTCATTGTAGTATTCTTTCATTCATTTTCTCCTTTTCTCAACACAATAAAAGCGAGCCCTTTATTGCATACTTAAAATGCAATAAAAGTCTCGCTATTTCATTACGTTCCGGATGATTTAAAACCATCGTATTGACGAAATCGTAAACACATTGTGTTAGCTACTCCCTTTTATTAACCATAATATTATCCTCTACTCATTCGAAAGTCAATCTTTTTGTCGATATAAAACAATCTTTAACGAATTCTTAACAATTTTAAGATTATAAGTTCCAGACGGATATGTTTCACCATCAATATTGACCTGCTGTCTTGTTTTTAATGTTAAATAAGGTAATTTTTGATGATAATAGAGCTTCCCTTGTTCAAGTTTGCCCGCTAATAGTAATGTTAAATAATAAGGTATGTATCGTTTGTGAAGACTTGAAACAAGATTAATATCAATCATTCCGTCATCAATTTGAGCTTCTTTACCGATTTTAAAACCACCTCCAAAATATTTTCCATTACAAAAAGCCCCGACGATTAAATTCCCTTCATAAAATTTTTTACCATCTTGGAATAAAGCGGTTGGAAACAAACAATACTGAGTTATTCGCCGAACTAATACACTGGCATATTGCAAAGAACGAGGAAGATATTTTATTTGACTATATTTATGAACATTATTTGCAATATCGCTATCAAAAGCACAGCATAAAACATTAATACAATAAATATCATTAGCTTTAATCAAATCAATTTCTGATGCCGCTAACGATAATGATTTCTTTAATAACTTTTCTGGATCATTTTCATCAGCAATCGTACGGACAAAATCATTTCCTGTTCCTGTTGGAATAACTACCAGTTCATTATCACTCCCCACAAGTCCCTGAACTATTTCATGAATCATTCCATCACCACCTACTGCGTAAATTCGGTAATTGCATCCACTATAACTTTTAGCTAAGAGAGTTGCATGGCGTGGATAATGTGTATATTTAATCTCATAACGATATCCCTGCATCACTTTAACGATCATCGCTTCAATATTCTTATTATTTTGATCAGGTTTAATAATAAATATATGTTTCATTCTCTCACCTACTTTAGTATATTCTAACAAATTTTGATAAAAAACGTCATAACTATTATCATCTTTTTTTAAATGTGATAACATATGCTAAAGGAGATTGCTATGAAGAAAATATTACTCATCACTGTTGTGACATCACTAATTGGAGTAACCGGCTGTTCTAATAAAACAATTGCTGAAGATAAAGCTAAAAAAATCGCATTGAATGACGCTGAAGTCAGTGAAGCAAATATTACTTTTACGATTCAAGGTAAAGATCAAAATGGATATCACTATTTGTTTGAAGATGATAATTACACTTATGAATATGAAATTGATATTCATGATGGAACAATTGAGAATAAAGAAATCTTAGTTAAAGAATTTTCTCCTCTCAATGATTATGATAAGATCATCAGTAGTGATGAAGCTAAAACAATTAGCTTAAATTATTTTAATTTCACTGAATCAGATATTAGTAACTTAAACATTGAGTTAGATAATGACAGTAGCAATATCTACTATAACATCAGTTTTACTAAAGATAAGCATCACTACTCCATCAATATTGAAGCTGTAAATGGGATTCCCACTAATGCTAAAACAACAAAAAGCTCTTAGATTTACTAAAGAGCTTTTTTATTCATATCATCATGATACATCCGATAACTAGCCAAACCATCCTGCTTAGCTTTGTATAAAGCAATATCGGCCTTCTTATAAAGATTATTGAATGTCGTACCATACAAAGGGATCATCACAAACCCAATCGATAATGGAGCCATAATTTGGTACTCCTCAATCAAATATGGTATTTTCATTTGTCTTGTGACATCTTCTAATTTCATTCGGATTGATATTTCATCGATATTGCGACATAGAATCATAAATTCATCGCCTCCGAGTCGACACAAGATATCATCATTTCTAAACATCTCTTTTAATCGTTTAGCAGTTTTAGTAATTATTTTATCACCAATAGCATGACCGTAATTATCATTAATTTCTTTAAAATCATTCATATCCAGCATCAATAATGCTCCGCACGTCATTTCGTTACTAAGCAGGATCTGATTGATTTCATTAATAGCTTTAGACCGATTATATAATCCTGTCAAACCATCATGTTCTGCTTTATTTTTCAAAGCCAATTCTTGCCGTTTTTGTTTATCAATATCAATGACATATAAATAGCAAAAAATATCTTTATTTTCCTGCAGATCAAGAATATGATAAGTTGCCTCCATCCAATAATACTCACCATCAACATATCGTTTATACACCACAGAATTAGTTGTAGTACCTTGTTGATAGCGAGTGAGAATTGCCTCTAATCCTAAGACTTCTTTAACTTTATCCTGATATTCTTTTTGAATAATCTTTTCAGTTATGCTATTGATATAGCTGCTATAACTGCTGTTTATAAAACTTAAATCATCCTCCTGTATATTAGTATTAATAATTCGATTTTGACTTAAATTAATTGACAACTCATAAAAAGATTTTTCTTGTAATGCTTCTAATGTTTTAGCATTTTCTAAATATTTTTGAAATGATGATTTCTCAAGAGTAACATCTTTAAAATAACCTACTAATTTCAAAGGACGGTCACCGTAATCATAAATAGTTTCTCCGACTACTTTGATCCAAATAATTTTACTATTAAGCGTAAGCGGTAATTCATAACTAAATTTATTCTGTACTGTTTGAGCAATCAGCTGTTCCCTTATTTTTTCTTTAGTTTGTTCATTCATTACTTCAATATTATTGATTTTATTTAAATAATTATCAATAATAATATCTTCATTCCTTGGAAAATCTAATATTTGATAAATAAAACTATCTCTCTCTAAATTCATTAAAATCAGCTGCTTTGTTTGATAATCATACTGCCAAATATTTAGATTTGCCATTTTTATAACGCGATCAAGAATTTGTGATGACAGCCAAATCTCCTCTTCTTTTTGTTTCATTGATGTTACATCATTTAATACACACAAATATGTTCGATAACCATTTTCAGTATTTAAATATTTTGTTTTGGAATCCATCCACAATGTTGTTTGTTCCAATTCAAATCGATAAATCGCATTGTAATCTTCTTTATTATCTACCGCTTTGATATAGTCATCTTTAATTGCTGCATAATCATTTTTATTGATCAATCCGCAGTTTCCACCTTTTTTCATTGCTTCGATACACGATTGTTTTGTATATCCATATTTTTCTAAAATACCGATTGAAATCATATTTATTTCTGGATTTTCAAAATTTGGAGGAGCATCTCTCAAACGAATTAAAAAGACTACGGTCATAGTATTATCAATAACTAACTGATTATTTTTTCGTGCATTTACTACCTCGGTAATATTAATAAAGTCACCATAAAAATATGGTCTTCCAGCCTTGTCTTCATAATAACTTGCAATCATTTGAATATAAGCAATACTCCCATTTTTATGTTGAACACGGTAGATAACATCTAATGGTCTTTTTTCCCTATAGGCTGCCTCAAATGCTTCATTAACGTAATCAATATCACGTTTATCAATTAAATCATAGCTCCGCTTTGTCAGCTGACAATATTCTTCTTTACAATAACCTAACGATGTTGATAAATTACTGCTAAAAAATTCAATATGATTAGGTGTCATCATAAAAATATCTCCAGGCGAATTATTTACTACTGCCTCCAGATGATTTTTTAGTTCTACACGTTCGGTTATATTAATAACGATTCCACGCCAAATCAGGTTTCCTTGATGAGCAACAAGTTCTAATTGATTAGTTACCCACATATATCCTGTACTACTATTAATTCGATACATCAAATTAATCGATGTACTCTTATCTGTTAATTTATCAGTAATCTTATGACGATCATCAGGATGAATCAATTGTACTAATTGATTGTTATAGCTAGTAATAATTTCCACTTGGCTAAAACCAACAATATTTAAAAAACTTTCACTAAGATAGTCAAATTCTAATTGGCTGTTGTTTTTACAATGAAAATATCCACCTAACGTACATTCATTTAAAAATGAAAGTTGTTGTTTTTGTTTTATTAACTGTTGATTAATTTTTTCTAACTCGATTTTTGATGACATTGTTTCATTAATATCTACAATCGCGCAGATATAAGCTAATAGTCCGTCTTTAGCTTTAACGATTCGCCCTTTTTCTTGAACCCAAAGCCAAGTCTGATCTTTTTTCATAATTCGATATCGAACGGTATATTCAAATCCTTCATCTTCTTCTAATCCAATGGCTGCATATACTGTTTGATGATCTTCAGGATGAATAATGTTAATAATTTGCCCTTTACAAAAAAGATTAAACTCTTCCATTGTAGTAAGGTTAAGTAGACTCAACATTTCCCGATTAATAAAATAAATCGGCAATTCCTTGGTACGATAACATCCTAAAATTCCCGCAGGAACTACTTTTGAAAACATCGAAACTGCTGTTTGACTATCTTGATAATTTAAATAATCTTCTACAGCCGTATCTTCAGGAAAACCTAACAATTGATTGATTGTTTGTTTTGATGCTTTAAGCTCTTGTTCTTGCAAATTATTTTTTGTAACATCGTTCATAGCACCATAAAAAATCAGACTTTTATCTTGTTTTCGTAAGAAAAAAACTCTTAAACTTATCCATGAAACTTTTCCTTTTAATGAATAATAACGAATCGTAGCTTCACTACCACTTATTGGGTTTTGATAAGCTTGATCAAATAAACTAATAAATTCATTTTGATCATCCGGATGTACAAATTCAATTATTCTATCTCGAATATTTTCAAAATCCGCTGGATTAATTTTAGTAATATGATAAAAAATATCATTTACTTTAATTATCGATATTTTATCCTCTGAAACTTGATAAAAAGCAATCCCGCCTAAAATATTATTTAACATTGCTTCACTTGATATATCATTAATAAAAATATCTTGTAATCTAACTTGATCAACCTGCTTTAACATTATCCCTCGATAATCAACAAGGTCAGAATTACTGATAATAGCTTCAAATTCCTGAACTGATAAAGGAGGATAAAAATAATATCCTTGACCATAGATACAGCCTAATTCATTCAACAAATCAATTTGCTGTTTTGTCTCCACACCTTCTGCGATTACTCGTAAACCCATCAATTTAGCCATTTTTACAATTGCCTCTAAAATTCCAATCCCACGCCCAATACTGTCTTCACGTAATTCGAGAAATTTCATATCAATTTTTAAAATATCAACATTTACATCTTTAAGCATATTCAATGAAGAATAACCACTTCCAAAATCATCCATTAGTACAGTAAATCCAGCTAGTCTAAAATCATCTACCACTTTTGAAATAATTTCATAATCACTCGCATATGAGCTCTCAGTAATCTCAATTTCAATTAAATTTACAGGTAGTTTATATTCAGCTACGAGTTCTTTAAATGTTTTTACTACATCAATTGCATAAATATCTGTTCTAGAAACATTAACGGATACTGGTACACCTTGATTTCCTTGATCAAGCCAATTACTCAACAAACGGCAAGTTTCTTGCCAGACAAATAAATCCAAATTTACAATAAATCCATTTTTTTCTAAAATAAAAACAAAATCCCCTGGTGAAATTATTCCCTTGGTTGGATGATTCCATCGCACTAATGCTTCAACACCTACAATTTTTCCATTCAACATATTACATTTTGGTTGGAAATATACCATAAATTCATGGTTATAAAGGGCTTGTTGGGTATCCATTAAAATACTTTGGCTATATTCAAAATCTTGTCTTATATTGCTGTCATAGTAAGCAATTTGTTTTGTATAATTTTCTTTTATTGAACTTAAAGCGATTAAAGCCCGATCATACATTGCTGCAACGTATTCACCATCAATTACAATATAAATTCCAAATTTTGGAAAGAAACCTGGATTAACAGTTACTACTTTTATATGGGCGATTAAATCAGTCAATAATTTATCAATCAATGGTCGTTCATTTGGCATAATGACAACAAAATCATCACCACCAAAATATCCTGCTACTGTTTTAAATTCATTTTGTATCTTTTGTAATTCTAGGCCAATTTGCCCTAATATTTTATTTCCCATTTGACGACCATACCAGTCATTAAATAATTTAAAATGCTCAATATCTATCGCAATCAAACAATAGTTATCATTACCTCCTTCTTCTAATAAAAATCTTGCCGCTTTCAAAAAACTATGCTCATTTAATAAACCGGTTGTTTGATCATATTCCTTATAGTTTGTACTTTCAACATTTATCGGAGTTAATCCCCCATCTTGAAAAAGGCACATGTAAACAGTATCACTAAATTGTCCTTTACTTATTGCAATCAAAATACCATTGATCCAACTGTATTCACCATTATTTAAAAGTCTCCTAAACCTTCCCATAACTGGCTTAAAATCCCCATGATTATTTTTCATTTTATTAAATAACTGCAAAAAATCATTTTGATCATGTGGATGAATAATTTTCTGAGCGATTTCTCTGATTCGCTTACTAAAACTACCTGATAATGCTGGAATAATATATTTATCTTTACGATAAAATAAAATATTATAAGTATCTCTTGTAAGATTAATTTCTACTAATTCATCATATAATGCTGATTCTAATACAGGACTTACAGAATTAATATTTACTCTTTCAAGTGTATAAATATAGCTGGCTTGATCATTGATTATAAAGTCCTCTTTGATAACTTTAAAATCTGTCTTTTGAATTGTATGATAAGATACTTTATTTATCTCATTTATTACAGCATCCCCTAGTTTTGTTTTATAACCAATTTTTTCTTCATTAAATAAATTTTGATAAAAATCATTCATGTAGACTAGTTTATTATGACAATCAATGATACATACTGCTTTAGCACTAAGACTTACCATACATAATTACACCTACTTTCTCTTTATAACATTTAGGATATTTTACCATATTCTAAGTAATTAGTAGAGAAATTCTGTTAAATTCATCATCATTAGTTAATAATTCAACTGGTGATAAAATATGTTTTATCTATTTAATCTTTTTTTAGGTTTTATTTTTGTTTATCTTGATTTCAATAATATAGATAGCTGCTTGATTAAATATCTAACTATTTTTAATAATTTTCTTTACCTACTCGTTAAATCTGTAAATAAAACAGCTCTTCTAGCAAGTCTATTCACCTGCATTGCTGACTACTTTTTACTTTTCACTAATAATCAGCTTGCTGGAGTACTATGCTTTATCATTGTTCAAAGCAACTATATGAAGCTTTTAGATCAATATACTTTTTTTCCTTTTGTCGCAATACTCTTATGGCCTGTTAATCCTCTTATTGCTTTAGCGTCAAATTATGCATTACTAAGTTCACACAATCTTTATTACAGTTTTAAATCACGTTATCAATCAAAACATCAATATTATTTATTTATAGCAATTTTTCTTTTATTATGTTGTGATTTTTTTGTTGCACTTACTAATATCAATCTACCGGTCCCTGCTGTATTTAGAATTTTGATTTGGATTTTATACTTACCTAGTCAGTTATTCTTCAGTGCTAGTCAAATTATTTCAGAAAAATAGTTTTTTAATATTTATTTTTTAGAGTAATGATGATATAATCATCAAGTACTGTCCTCATAGTGAAATGGATATCACGTAACCCTCCGGAGGTTAAGTTGTAGGTTCGATTCCTACTGAGGATGCCATAAAGTCTATAAACCGCATTCTAGAGCGGTTTTTTTTATTTAAATTAAGCCCGTGCAGTAACCGTGCAGTAAAATTTTATATATATAAAATAAAAAAATGTCTGGAAACAAATACTTCCAGACATAGAGGAGGTGTTAAATATGAACCTAAAAGACAGAAAACTTCAAGAAGCAAAAACAAAATTAAAGGTACTGGAAGAAAAACTAAAATTCTTAGAATTTTCCAATTTACAGGATAAAGAAGAAAAAATAATAGACTGTAAACATGCAATAGAAAAACAAAAACGTATAATACGAAACGTCGAAAGTTATTATTAAAAGATACAGTGTCATATTTTATGGCATTGTATTTTTTTATGTTTATAAAAAAAGAACACAGATATTCCCTCCCCACGAGTAAAAAAATGTGTTCTTCTAATTCTACCATTATAGACCTTTTAGGTCTATGTCTTTTAGAAATTATTTAATTGGAATCTAATGTTTGCTAGCTCCTCTATTGGAAGTTCAAGGAAATCTGCTACATTTAAAGCAGAAAATTCATTGCAGTTTAGATCTAACAATTGTAATCCATCTTGTTATAATCTCTTCTAATTTTTCTTTTCTTTCTATATCCATAATATTTTCCTCCTTATTATTATTTACTACCAAAAAAGGAAAATTACTTTTTATTTTTAATAAAATTCCAAAAAAATAAAAAGTCCGATCATTTACGACCAGACTTGAACGATATACATTTATATGTATATTCCTGCCTATAAATCTTCCTTACTAAATTCAATTAACGTTTTACCTGTTTCATTATCACAAAATTTTAAAGTAGAATTTGTTAATTCTGCAATCTTTATCAACTCTTCTGTCTTAAATGTATTTCTCTTTATTTTTCTATAATATGCTGCTTCTAAAATTCCCAATGCATTGCAAATATCGCTTGTGTTTTTGTTTGTTAAATTTAATAATGCTTTTATTTTATTTCCTATCATTCTATTCACCTCAACATTAATATAACATATATGTTATATATAAATCAATGTTTGTTTAAAAAGAAAACAAATATGTTATATAAAAGTGTTGACTATTATAACAAAAGTGTTATAATATAAGTGTAGTAAGAAAGGAGATTAAAGATATGAAGAAACAAAAAAAGAGTTCCAAACCAATCGCCAAACAAGTCTTGGAACTCCTCAAGTTAATACTAGAGATAATAACTCTAATATTAGCAATCATAAAGAGTTTGGGGAAATGACTTCCCCTCTCTCTTAAAGATTATATCATATCTTTCTCATAAACGAAAGGAGAGATAATCATGAAACACTACGAAAAGATTAAAACAGTACTAAATATTATAGCTGTAGTATTGTTAGTAATTTTATTAATAACCTGGATATTTTAATAGGCAACCCCTAAGGAGCAAAAAAATGAAAGTAAACAGATCAAAATTATTTAAAAATGCTTGGAAATGTATTAAAAAATGGCATGTTAGTTTAAGCAAGGCTTTAAAAATGGCATGGGCGATGGCAAAAAAAGAGTTAGAGTATAGAAAATATTACGGAATTAGTGAATGTTATTATTTCAAATTTAATCTTTGGAATGCTAGAAATATTAAAAGAGCATATATTAACACCGATGGTATGTCTAAATATTGGAATAAAAAAGGACACTTTGTAGATCTTAGTAATATATAGGAGCTAACTAAAAATGGAAAATTTAAGAGTATTAGAAATCAATGATGCAAGTGAGATAGTTAAATATTTAAATTTATCCTCTAAAGGTTGTGATTGTTGCTATTATTACATGGAGGACGAGTACACTAATAATCCAGTTATTCGTAAATTAGAAGATTATGAAATCAAAGAACATATGCATTATAGTTTTCATAAATGTTCATGGGGGTGGTCTTGGAAAAACAAAAACAATGACTTCATGGCTATAGATGAAATAGCACAATCTATATTGGATATTATAAATAGAGATTATTAGGATTGATAAAAATGAAGATCGATGATGTTTATGAGGAGTATATAAACTTTACTCCTCTATCTCCAAGAACGAAAAGTATGTATCTAAAATGTTATAATAACTTTTGGAAAAACATTATAGGTCATTTAGATATTAATGAGCTAAGTTATAATATTGTTCAAAGCGGGATAAATTTCCTAATAAAAAAATACAGTTACAATACTATTAAAATTTATAAATGTGCGGTATTTAAATTCATTGATATTGCTCAATTGAAAAATGATACTAAATATGAGCGTGTTAAATGTATCAATATTGGCAAACCGCCTAAAAAGAAAGAATTTAACTGTGCTAATGAATTAGAAGAATATTATGCACTTATTGAATATATTAAAAATTCTACATCTAAGCTAAAAGAACAGTACGAGATGATATTGTGGATAGGATTTTTTACCGGTTTAAGAATAAGTGAAGTTTTGGCTTTAAATAAAAATGATATTGACCTAAACCGAAAAGAAATACACATCACCAAAAGCCTTACAGTTATAAATGACATCATACAAGTTAATAATGTAAAAACTCCATCATCTTGCAGGATTGTATATATTCCAAACGAACTTAGAGATATTTTAATAGAGTATATTCCAAAAATTAAAAATAAAATATTATTTCCAAATAACAAAGGAGACTACATTATCCCTAGCAATATTTCTTCTTTTATCAGCCACTTCGCAAGACCACGTAAATATACAATACATTTCCACTCTTTGCGTGTACTGTACACCAAGATTATGCTAGATAATAACGCCAGTATAGAAAGTGTAAGAGCATTATTAGGGCATGCTAATGTGTCTACAACATTAAATATATATCTGCGCGGTAATGTAGAAGAAAGAAAATCAGACGTAGATAAAGTATTCAATTCAAAAAAATACGTAAAAAAAGCCTAGATCAATGTGTGTGACCTAGGCTTGAATTTTATATATTTATTATTCACATGTATATCATGGTACCCGTTGCTTATAACACTGTGAGTTTGGCCCATTGCAACTAGGATATATTCCAACCGTATATTTAGGCGATTCCCTTGAACATCTTCAGCACCGTGTTTTAGATAAACTTTATTCATAAGCATAAACACCCATCTGATTTTGGAGTTCTTCAGATAGCTCGTAGTATTTCTGGTATTGAGATTTATAATAATCTCTATCGCCTTGAGTATCCTGTAATTCTCGATTTGTTAACTCCAGCTTAATTTTTAGATTACGGGATACTTGTTTTTCTTGTACCAGGGCAATTCCTAATAGTAATGATAACAGCACTAGAATGGCTAAAATTGATACTTCTATGTGTTTCATATTGCTATACCTTTTTTAAATATTGCATAGAAACCCATCCGCTTGGACATTTTCCCCAACCATTTTGAATTTTAGAGATAGTTACACGTGTACCACGATCCAAAGCGCCATCCTTGTCTTTATCGTGATTTTTACCATCAGCGGTTAATTTGTTATGACCAACTGGTTTTCCGTTTGGGGCATCACGCACAATTAAATCAGAGGCAGTTACTTCATAAGTACCTAAAGTGTTTGATGTGTTATTAGAACTTACTTTTTCAGTATATTCTAATTTAACCCAACAAGCGCCAGTATATCCCCAACCATTTTGTTCTTTTGAAATGTTTAAGACTGTTCCTTTAGCATAAGCAGTAACTTTGCTTCCTGAAGTGCTTGGAGTAGAACGACCGTTCAATCCTGAGTTTGCAGTAACTTTAACCTTATAATTAACTGAAGATCCGCTAGAAACTCTTTCAGTATATTCAGCCGAAATCCATCCTTGACTGATATGTAACCATCCATTAGATTCTCTATCTACAGCAACTACAGTTCCTTTAGCTAATGCAGTTACTTTAGAAGCACTAGCAGAAGCAGCAGAACGAACATTTAATCCACTATTTGCAGTAATTCGTACTTGATAATTTACTGATGTTCCATTATCTGGTGTTGGTTGAGCATTTCCGTCAAGATTAGCTTGTACCATGTTTAAAAATCTTTGCCACCCCATATCTAGTGTTCTATGTGGGCAATATTTATCAGCAAAATCTTGGTGTTTTTTAACTTTATCAATACCCCAGCCATGTGCTTTTAAACCATCTGCAATAAGTTTAGCGGCATTTTGTTCAGCTTTATTAAATCTATCGCCACCAGATTTAGAATAGCAAATTTCAACATGAATACCATATAAATTTCCTTGTCCTCTTTTACCATCACCAGAAGCAAAAGCACTTCTATTCTCAGGTAAACCTTGAATGGCTTCTACATCATCAACAGCCCAATGAAATGATACTTTGTTATTGTTCCCAATCATATATGAAACTTCATTTTTTGCTGGAGCATCATTATATGTGTTGTGTACAACGTAAAATTGTGGTGTTCTTTCATAAGGACACTTAATATCATATTTGCTTGAGCTTACTAAATTTTGTTTGATTTCCATTTTGTTTTTCCTCCTGAATTTAATTTAAAAGAGCGGAATCACTCCGCTCCGTTTTCTACTCTCAATGGAAGCTGCTGCACTTTGTTATATAATCTTTCTGCTGTTCCATTACCTCCTAAAGCCCTGTAGGGATTATAAAGGTAGTCCAGTTCCTTTAGATCATCAGCAGTAACATAACCGATTATCAGCAACCGCTCACAAAAACGAACGATACGTTCATGTAACATTGCACATAGCGCCTCTTCCATAACAATTTGTCTTTTAGTCTGGTCTAATTTCTCCTGCTCTCTTTTTTCTTCGAGTTTTTTTCGACTTTTCTTACTGTCTCTGGAATTAGTTACAAGATAACCAACTGCAGCAGTTAAGACAATAGACCATGTACTCATTAAAAATTCTTGCATCAGGATCTGTTACTCCTCTTTTTTATTTTCGATAATTCGAGTAAAAGCCTGATGCAATCCGGTACTAGCTAAACCGC
>UMFI01035765.1_pt1 | contig 17269 bp, 18 predicted proteins | sample 1964951 | NCBI WGS metagenome assembly UMFI01 (sample SAMEA4836040, study PRJEB28245) | human gut metagenome | biome: gut microbiome; material: fecal sample | place: Denmark | collected 2008 | reverse complement strand
TCCCTCTTCCGATGGATGGAAAACAAGGATTGAATTATTAGATATACCAAGAGAAGGCGCACATACATTTTATTTGTCAGCAAAGGGAACGGTCTCTTGTACAAATTTAACCCGTAATGTAAATAGACAACCACATTTACCCCAAAAAGGTGTCTATGCTGAACGTTATAACGCAGATAGTACCAACAATATAACTACTTATAATAATACAAAAAGTAATTTATCCGTAACTGCTCCTTCCTTCATTCTAAAAACGAAAGGAAAGAACGAACCTGTTTCAACAAACAAAATTATCGAAGAGATAGATATTCTACATAAAATCCCATATGACTATGCAAAAAATCCCGAAAAAATGGCTCATGCAATTCACTATTTAACAGATTGGGATATTACTTCAAACAAGTGGGATTCCGACCAATATTTTCAGCAAACATACAATTTAGCTGTAAAATCTCTCATCGAAATGACTTGTGCTCCCACTATGTGTACATATAATCAAAACCATATTTCACCCAAACAAGTCATCGATAAAATCAACGCTGCTATTAAAATTCGATCAATTAATCCATTGTCTCCCATTTTGGAAGAAGCTGTAAAAGATTACATTGCTCAATCCAAAAAAGTTAAAATTCAATATCCAAAAAAATATTTGAAGTCGTGTATTTGGGAGAGCTTTGATACCTACACTTTAAAGTTTCATTCCTTTTTTGAGCGTACATACTCAGCAGATTTTTAATATAACCGCCCCAAAAACAGAACAAGCGAAAAAACAGATTTCAGCTTTTTTTACATTAGCAAGCAGGGGGTAAATGCTCCCACTAACGTTGGAGTATTTATCCGCTTGTTAGCCGTTTACACTGGGGCGAGCCCCCTAAGACCCCCGTCTATATGCCAGAAATACTACTTGTTACTAAGCACATATAAAACAATTTTTAACACTACTAAAAAGATTCAACAGGAAAGGAATAATCGATTATGAGCGAAAAAAACAGATATAGAACACGGACATTTAAAGTATATTTATTCAACGAGGAACTACAGTTACTAAACGACAAAGCAACTGCCTTAAACATGACAAAATCTGCCTATATAAGAGATTTAATTTTGTTCGGACAAACAAGGAAGGCAGAGGATAAAAATTATGAAAACGTGATTTATGAATTAAACAAAATTGGTTCTAATATCAATCAGCTTGCGTACATCGCAAATTCGGAATTTAGTACAAATGGAATCGAGATATTATCCTTGATATCCAATTACCAAGAGCTTTTAGAGCAGTTTGATGAATTAACTGCGATTGTAAAAGGATGTGAGGGATAAATGGCAATCACGCATATTCATCCTATTACAGGAACTATTGCAGATACCATTCAATATGCAATGAATGATAAGGTGGAGTCTGTGAAAAATATTGAGGAATGGAAAGCGGTATATGAGAGCAGACAACATTTTGTTCCCTATACTCTTGATAAGCGAACGGGAGAAGTGACATATCATACTTTAAATTCTTCGATCAATTGTGCATATCCATCGGATATTGTCCATTCCATGAGAACCACGATCGAAAATGGTCGGGGAAGATATCGGAGAGAAGCACCAAGAACGAAAAATGGGGAAGAAATTATTTTGTATCACATGTGGCAAAATTTTGGAGAGTCATTATCTCCCGTAGTTGCAAATGAAATCGGAAGGAAACTGGCAGAAGAAGTTTTTCCAGACTTTCCCGTGGTTATTTCTACGCATACAAATACTGCATATACACACAACCATTTTGTTGTTTGTGCGTGGAATATTCATGGAAAGAAATGGAATGACTGTCACCGAACCAAACGGCTCATCCGCAGTGTTTCCGATCGTCTGTGTAAGGAATATGGTTTACAGGTCTTAGAGCATACAAAGGATATGCAGTTGGTCGAATATCAGGATTCAAATGGGAAAACACGGTATTATGAGCCTACTGATCGAAAGAATGTGTTGCTCCAAAAAAGAACGCAGAAAGCAACCTGTATGGATGATGTGGGAAGCTACCGGCACACAGAATCATATCAACAGTGGAAAGCTGAGAAATTATCAAATCAGGAGATCGTAAGACGTGATATTGATCGATTACTGCCAGATGCTTGTTCGTATGACCATTTATTGATGTTACTCCGTGAATATGGATATACCATTCGAGACAAAAAGAAAAATGGTGACTGGTTGAGTCATATTTCTTTTTCTCCGCCAGAAGCAGGGAAAGGAGTACGGGACTCCTCTTTGTCGGAGGATGGACGATATACACGGGAGCAGTTGACATACTTCATTGAAAACAGAGAAAAAGAACGAAAACAGACTCAGCTTCTTCTGGAGGAAGTGAAAGCGGAATTATCGAATGAGGAAAGAGGAAAAATTCCATATTCGACATCTTATCAATATGGAAAAATTGACATTCAATCACTACATCCCAAGTGGAGAAAAACCAGTTCTTCGGAACAGCAGATAATATTTGTGAAACGTTCCGAAGCAGAACAGGATCTTGTTTATGATCTCAAACAAAAAGATCAATCGAATTTAAAATATGAAGAATGTCTGAAGAAGGAAATACAGGATGGATTAGACAGTCTGCATTTTCTGGAAACAACAGGATATGCCACATTACAGGAAGTACGGGTTGCATCTCGAAAGGTGTGGGCAGATTTTTACAATACGAAAGAGGCGGTGGAGCATATTGATACGTTGATAAAGAAATTAGGCATTATTCAGACACTTTCTTTGGAATGTGAAAAAACAGAAAAGAGAATCTTATCACACGCAAAGGATACCGTTTACAGGCAGACAAAGTATGAGCAAGATTGCGAGTTGCTTGAAAAGTACAAAAAGTTAATCCAGAAATATAAAGTGGAAAATCCAGAAAAAATGCAGGAATATAAACAGAAATTGGAATTCTGTCAAAAGAAGAAACAAAAATTACAATTGGCAATAGACGCTCTGGAACACGAACAGCGGAATTTTGAAAAGTGCATAAAAACTTTAGAGCGGATTCAGGATACGACCAGAAGAGGAATGGAAGCAGAACAGAATCAAAGAGAAAATAAGACGAAAATAGAGACTATGATTGAGGAAAAACGGGAGAAAGAAAGAGCGCCAAATAAAAAGCAAAAAGAGAGTGAAAGATAATAGATATAAAAATGGGATATTATCCTCACAAGTGAGGACGATATCCTATTTTTTCCAAGTAGCTTCTATGAGAGGGGAACTGGCTTTCTATTACTTCTTATGCTCCAAGGCTGCTTTTATCATAGTTAATGCAAGTGCCTGTTTATCAGGAGTAGAATCTTCCCAAAGTGCTTCCAATTCTTTGATTTTAGTAACTTCATTTTCTTCAAGATCGTCTTGAAGAAGATAATCTGGGGAGATTTTTAGGGCATTACAAATATCTATGAATACCGGCAAACTAGGTATTTTTACACCACTTTCAATCTGCCGCAGATAAGTAGCATTGATGTTGCATAACTCTGAGAGTCGGTCTGATGTTAAACCTCTGTCTTTTCGTACTATATTGATATATTTTCCCAGTCCAATTCGTTCCATATTTTTCACTCCATTATTAGCTGTTAGTTCTTACTATGTTCTCTTTAAGACTATAATATGATTGAGAATCCTGATAGATTCTGATAGACTATGTAGTATTAGCTAAAAGAATCACAGAGGTGGTAAGAATGAAAAAATTATGGAAAAAAATACGAGATTGGTGGTTTATGAACTGTCAGAAGAAAAAGGATTGTGGTGTGGAAGAAAAGCATTTAAGAGAGTCGGAGATACGTTCTTCACTATATGGTAATTTTATGACAGGTTTACTCGCATTTACTGGATGTATGCTCATCATCATAACAAGTAATCATTTAGCAAATCATCAGCGTAATAAAGATATAGAGGAGATTACAGGTATAATCGCCACATATCTTGCTACAGCTACTGAAGATGAATACGATGAAATTGCTCAAACTATCCGTCATGATCTTGTTTATAGCAAGTATGGACAGGAAATTGAAAATTTCATGAAATACATTCCTAATACTGCTGAGAATTGCTGTATGGAACAGAAAGGCTATCTGGAGCGAATTAACCTTGTTTTTCTGAATACTGGTGAAATGTATGGATTGGATATTTTTGATCAGAGTTACACTATAGAAGAGGTAGGAAAAAGTGGTGAAATGCAGCTCAATTTTGGATATGATGAAATCAGTGACGCTCGATTTGTCATTAAAAAAAATTTGCATCATAATTGGGGAGAAGCCGAGTTATCCCAAGGAAACGGAATTGTCAGCAGTCACAGGATGAAAGAGTTGTTCTGTGATGAATGTATTGAAAAAATTCTACATACTGTGGAAAATGAGCCAGTGGATGAAGCTGTTATTTACGATGTAGAGGAAAAGATTTTTTATCCCATTAAAGAGGAAAACTTGCAGATTGGAAGTTATGAAATTCAGATGGATTATACAGATGGAAACTACAGATTTGAGATTATTTATACAGGTGAATAAAAGTTGTCATTGTGGTTTGTAAGTGTGAGGAATACGTGAGGGAGAATTGATAAATATGTTCAACGGACATGTCTTATATCCCAATAGCTAATCGAGGGGATACAAGACATTTGTCCTGCATTCAATCTGTATTTTTTCTCTTTAGAATGAATGAAATTTGAAGAAAGCTGTCAACCAAGAAAGTACATATGATATTACTACCATAATGAAAGGAAGTATCAAAAACAATGCTGCACTTTCTAAATTTTGAGATTCTAAAAATGGAATCCCGTTTTTTACGTCGACATATACTTTATAGGATTTATAGACTCCATAAAACATCCCGATTGAAGTAACTTTAATTGCAATTGAAGATAACATCAACATTAAATTTGAAAAAATTCCTAACGGTGTACAGATAATTCCTAACCCTGTTTCTTTGATTTTATCCATAATTTCAATTCTTCTATCCAGTTTTTTTATCTGCAATTCAAAATCCTTTTTTTGCTCTTCTGTCATCGGTATAATTGGACTTCTTTCATAATTTTCCATGATTATATTGCTCCTTTTTGAAATACTTCTGTCACATTATTTGAAAAATAAGCGTGAGTAAAGCTCACCCACACTTATTTCTTCTTCATTCTTCTTCAAAAATCTTATTTTCTGGTTGCTCCGCAATCTGGACAAATCTGCCCCTGTACCACTTCTTCTGTCCACGCTTCCTTGTCTACAATCCATTTGTCTTCGTAAACAGCTTCATGGTGGATTGTTTCTTCCCATGCTTCCTTGTCTACAATCCATTTGTCTTCGTAAACAGCTTCATGGTGGATTGTTTCTTCCCATGCTTCCTTGTCTACAATCCATTTGTCTTCGTAAACAGCTTCATGGTGGATTGTTTCTTCCCATGCTTCCTTGTCTACAATCCATTTGTCTTCATAAACAGCTTCATGGTGGATTGTTTCTGTCCATGCCTCTTTGTCCACAATCCATTTATCTTCGTAAACAGCTTCATGGTGAACTGTTTCTGTTCCAACCTGCACTTCTACCTGTTTTGTTGTATAACCACCTGTTGTACCATCATTCAATGCATGGTCTTTTCCATGTTGTAAAGTATTTCCTGTAATATCTGCACCACAATCATTGCAAATGTCTCTCCACTGTAATTCGTAAATTGGCACTTCTTCATCCCATGCATCCTGTACCAGAACTTTCTCCCAGTGACCTTCTTCTTCATGCTGAATCACTTCATCCCATGCATCTTTCACCAGAACTTTCTCCCAGTGACCTTCTTCTTCATGCTGAATCACTTCATCCCATGCATCTTTCACCAGAACTTTCTCCCAGTGACCTTCTTCTTCATGCTGAATCACTTCATCCCATGCATCTTTCACCAGAACTTTCTCCCAGTGACCTTCTTCTGGATGTTCGATTTTCACGATATTGTCTACCCAGTGGTGTTCATGCGGTTTATCTGGATTCTCTGGTTCTAATGGAATAGATGGTTCTAATGGAATCAGCGGAATACTCGGTTTTTCTACAGGTTTAGACGGCTCTAACGGAATCAACGGAATGGATGGATTCTCTGGCGTTTCTGTTTCAGTCTGTCCACTTCCCTGTGTTGTATTGTCATTTGTTGTGCTGTTATTTTCTGTATTAGAGACTGGTGTGTTCTGTGGAGTTGTTGCAAGCAGATTTCTTTCATTTTCGATACGCTCTTCCATATCCAGATACATCGCTAAAATTTTCGCAGTTTCTTCTTTTGTGATTTCTTTTTCTGGATTAATTTTCTGTTCCTTATCTACATCCACAAACTGATTCAGCAAAGCCCATTTCATAGATGATTTCGCCCACTGTGCGACTGTATCTGCATCTTTCACTTCTGTATTCAGAGTGATGTTGCTCATATTTGTGTCTACAATTCCTTTTTTACTTGCGTAATTGTAAACAATCTGCACTGCTTCCTGTTTGGACAGGCTTTTATCTGCTTCAAACTTATTTTCTGTAAAGAAGCCTTCATTCAATCCTGCAAACAGGTTGGAGTTTTCCGCCCATTTCAACGCACGTCCAAGTTCATTGTCAGCCTTGTAATCTACATCTGCAAATGTATTTTCTCCATCCAGTACCAATGGATTTTTTTCCATACGGTACAATGCTGTCAGAAGCCCCTGTCTTGTCATAGCTTTTTCAGCACCAAACTCATTCTCTGTTTCTGCATCCATGATTCCCTCATCTACCATCTTTTCGATGTAAGAATAGTTTACATTGGTGCTTACAACATCTGTGTACTGATTCGGATTCATTGCATGGACTTTCCCCATATTCCCTGTAAATCCGATTCCTGCCTGTGTGATTGCCAAAGTTGCGATTAAAGCTAAAATAGTTTTCTTTTTCATATCCTTTTCTCCTCTTAATAGTTGCATTTATGTTTTTCATAATAATTTTTGAAATATCCAAAAATGCAGCACTTCCTATTTCTTTTTATTATATCATACATTGTAATTTTTGCAACATTACACGTTGCAAAAATGATGTTTCACGTTGTGGTTTTAATTTGCTTTTTTTCATACTCTATATATATGGAGGAAAACTATGAATCGAAAGTATCAAGAAGAATATAGAAAATTAGGATTGAATATTTCTTATTACAGAAAAGAAAAAGGACTTTCTCAAATGAAGTTGGCAGAAAAAATTGATATCAGCAGAACACACATGTCCCGAATTGAAAATAATGATTGCTCTGTATCGTTGGACGTTATTTTTAGTATCGCACATGTTTTGGATATTCCTGTAGCCAAATTGTTCGAATTTCGCTGATGAAATTATTTGTACATGAGATAAAAAATGTTGGATTACAGTTAAAAACGGAATTGAAAGAAAAATCCTTCGATTCCGTTTTTTATTTTAAACACTCTTTAGAGAGTCACACTTTCACCAAATATATATTCCCAATATTGTTTTAATTCTTTTTTATCTAATAACTTTTGAATATGTTCAATTATACACTGATATTCCGCTCCCCAGCACTGAAATCCAAAGAGCGCTTCTTGAAGATGTATGACAACGCCACTTTTTTCGCTTTTTGTCAACAATGTAATCATTCCTAGAACATAATGATATATCGGAACTAAAAATACTTTTTCAAAGGATAACTCCTTTGAAACACCCCATTCATAAAGTTCATCATAGATTTCGTTAAAAAAAGTCGGATTTTTTAAAGTTAGAATATCCGTCAATTCCTTTTGAATCAATTCTATCTGTGTTGGATCATCATCTAATCTTGTGAAAATGTTACAAATATAAGTAATGCTCTCTGATTGTTTTGATAATTCATTAATTTTTCCCTCAATCTTTTCCAGTTCATCTAATAGGAAAGTATTTTTCATCCAACTTTTTTCTTCCATCAAGTCCATTAATATATTCTGAGAACACATGTAATGAAGAAGCGCTTTATGTGGTTGCTCCTCTTTTATAATGTCCCCCACTTCTGTATACAATTTTGCAAGTGATATTGATGCACCCAATTTTTTTTCGGCTTGTTGAATTAGATCACTTACATTTTTATATACCCATGCTGACTTCTGGCATCTTTGATATATTCTACACATTTGTAACTGAAGTGATATTTCCAAATAAAGATTTTTCTCATGTTCTCTCAATTTATCTGCTGTTGCCAAACACTGAAGAGCCTTTTTACAATCTGAATCCACCAAAATTTCAGCACGCTCAATATAAATATGACTTATTAAATCCGTATGATCTATTGGAGATAAAATCAAAATTTGTTCGGCTATTTCATATTTTATCAATGCATTCTCATAGTTTTTTCTGAATTTTTCCATGTTTCCATAAACATAATAATATACGCCTTGTAAACGGATATTTGTCTCGAAAAAGGGTAGTTCAGAAACCCACTGAAGAGTTTCCTCAATCATGTCATATCGTAAATATTTTGATAAATACGTCATTGTCATTGTTGCAAAGTTAGTCATTTCATATTCTTGATCTATTTTTGCGTAATTACGAATATTTTTTATTACTTTAAATAAGTCTTCATAGTATTCAACATCTTCCAAATAGTAGTAACAGATGTCAGATATGCTTGTTATAATATTGCTACACACTGAAAACCGTGGCTCTGTTTCTACACATAGAAATTTTCGCAAAAATGGATGAAGATAAATTTTATCATAGTTGTCATTTTCACGAATCCACCCAAGCCGAATTAATCTGTTGATGGAATTATAGTTTTCTGCACCACTCCAAGCATAAAACAACTCGACAGAAATACCTGTATTCGGCATTAACACCATATTACGAAGTGTTTGTAAATCCTCTGCTGATAAATTCTGCAATTCAAATAACTTTCGAATATGGTCTGTCAGTGTAGCATTTGTTGGCATAGTATCTTTAAATGTCTGTATTTCCGTAGAATTTGATATCATGACACCTTTTTCTGTCAATTCTTGCAGGATTTTCTCCGGTGTGATTCTCGCGTTTTTACAGGTTTTTGCTACTAATTCCACAGTCAAAGTATGATAACAAACTAACTTTAAAATTTCTTTAACGCTTTTTTCATCCGCTTTTGCTTTACAATCAAATTTATAAAATATGGATAATAATTCGCTGTTTTCTAATTTATTGACCTGCATTTTAGGAATACTTTCAGGCAGTTCTATGTGTGTTGTAATCAATATATTAGTCCTTAATTCAAAAAACTCTTTCCATAATTCTTCATTTTCGGGTAAAATATTGAAATTGTCTAATATAATCAGATCATACTCCCCCAGCATCTTTAAACAAGCAAAATGATGATCAAATTTTTTATCATCCATCATTTCTGGTTTATCTGTTTGAAAATGTAAATCAGCAATTGTCTGCTTTAATGAATTGTGAAATTGCAGAAACACAATATTTGCATAATGCTTATTTTGTTTTTTCCCATATTCTTTTGCAAGCTCTGTTTTACCAATTCCCTCTATCCCTGTTAAAGCTAATCGACGGGATTTCTGTATTAATTCATCAATCTCTTTCAACTCTTCTTTTCTTCCTTGGAAAAAGGCACATTTTTCTGGAACACTTCTACTTGTCAAATACTGAGACAAATCAATATTACTTTTTCCTTTTTTAGCTTCCTTCCTATTTATCGCAAACAAAAAGCATTCGTACAGATAATCCACAAAATTTTTTTCTACATACATCCGAAAGAATTCTTCTCTTTTTTCCTTGCTGAGCACTGGGTCAGTATCTATTGTTTCTTGTATCCTCTTTTTTATAGCAGGAAAATCCATATACTTGAAATGGTCTTGAATTAAGATTTCAACATTTTCTTTCAATCGTTCTGAAAATATCTCCGTATCTCCAAAATCTGGAATTTCTCTATTCCCCTTTATGTATTTATTAATTTCACTCTCAGAATGTGTGATTGGATCAATGTTTTTAAATATGGTTTTATAATATGGAACACGTTTCAAGTCATGTTTATAGTTTGTTTTGTCTAATAAGATAATAGACAATTTCGAGAAGGTAAATAATTGATTCTCCATGATAAGACTCTCCTTTTGTCAAAAAATCTGTCAAGTTTTTGTCAAGTTTTTGTCCTGTTTATATGCTCCCACTCCAAATATAATAAGAACAGGTAATTACCAACAGCATTATTTTAAACCAAAGTAATTTGCATTGCAAATAAACGTACATTGACAATCAGAGTATCCTAAAATCCGGAGTAAGCAAATAATGACACTTACATCTAATGGGTGTAACTCCCTGGGGTGTCCCGGCAATCAACGGCGGGTTAAATTTTATATTTAAAAGGGATTCAGCGGAATTCACAAAAGATTTTGGAGTGCTCATAAAAAACAAGCAGTATAACATAAATTTTAATAAATCGAGAAAGGATGATGCTTATGGCAAATAATGCACAGGTTATCTGTAAAAATGTATTTAAAAATAATAACAGGGATACATTCACAAAAGAGTTCAATTTGAAATGGATAGAACTAATAAATAGATATGAAAAAAACAAAGGAATGACAATGTCTGCTACTACAGGTAAATAAGATAGACAGACCATCCTACAAAATGTTATACTTAACATGATGTAGTGATGGTTTGTTTTATCTTCTCAAATAGGAGGAGAATAAAACTATGTTAAACCAACCTAAAGTTGCAATTTATTGTCGCTTATCCGAAGAAGATAGGAACAAACAATCGGAGGATGACGATAGCAACAGTATTCAAAATCAAAAATCAATGTTACTTCAATATTCATTAGAACAAGGGTGGGATGTATACAATATTTACAGTGACGATGACTACACAGGTGCTGATAGAAATAGACCGGCATTTAATCAATTATTAAAAGATGCAGAAGAAAGAAAATTTAATATTGTTCTCTGTAAAACGCAATCGCGGTTCACAAGGGAGTTAGAACTTGTAGAAAAGTACATTCACGGACTTTTTCCCATTTGGGGAATTCGATTTGTAGGACTTGTCGATAATGCTGATACAGATAACAAAGGGAATAAAAAGTCCAGACAGATTAACGGATTAGTCAATGAATGGTATTTAGAGGATATGTCGGAGAATATTAAAAGCGTATTGACAGATCGGAGAAAAAAGGGATATCATATCGGCGCATTTGCTTTATATGGATATAAAAAAGACCCCAATGTAAAGGGGCATCTTCTCATTGATGAAGATGCTGCCAAAATTGTACGAGAAGTCTTCACACTATTTTCTCAAGGATACGGTAAAACAGCAATTGCCCGTATGCTGAATGATCGAGGTATTCCTAATCCTACAGAATACAAAAGACGCCATGGTTTGCGTTACAAGCAACCCCGAACTAAAAATAGCACTTTATGGAGATACTCAGCTATAGCAGATATGCTGATTAACGAGATCTATATCGGAAATATGGTACAAGGCAAATATGGAAGTATCTCTTATAAAACAAAAGAAAACAAACCCCGACCGAAAGAACAGTGGTTTCGGGTAGAAAACACTCATGAACCTATTATAGACAGAGAACTCTGGAATAAAGTTCAAACTTTGATAACTCAAAAGGCAAAACCATTTTCAAATGGTTCAATTGGCTTATTCGCTCAAAAAGTAAAATGTATGAATTGCGGTTACACAATGCGTACTAATAAACAAAGAGATGGCAGACGATATTTACAATGTTCCAGTCGTCATGTATCCAAAGATGCCTGTGTTGGTGCATTTATCTCCATCCCAAAGTTGGAACAGGCGGTAATTAATGAATTAAATCGATTATCCGCAGAATACTTGGATAAAAATAAATTGGAACAGAACATAAAATTTAATAATGATCTGAAAGAAAAGAAAAGAGAACTGGCATCCGATATTAAATCATTTAAGGAAAAAATAAAGGAATACGTCAACGGAATACGAGAGATTTATTTGGATAAAGTAAAGGGAGTTATTACCGAGTCCGATTATTTAGATTTCTCGCAAAATTTCACAGCAGAAAAAGCAAAACTTGAACAACTGGTGATTGATACACAAAAACAAATTGAAATAATCGACAAAAAAATTGAAGATGGAGATAATCGGCACCAGTTAATTGAGCAATATACAAATCTAGACCATTTAGATAGAGAAATTGTCGAAAAGCTAATTGATTACATATTGGTAGGCAAAAAAGATCCTGTAACCAAAGAAGTACCAATAGAAATTCATTGGAATTTTTAGCATACTGGATAATTGGATGCTTGATATGCCAATTATCCAGTTCAATATTTACTTTTAATGTTGTCTTTATACAGTCGTACCATCTGCAGCGAGGTCTTCATGAAGATCTGTAATCGGATCACCTTTTGACTGAAAATAGGTTGCAGTCCACGGTGCTCCGCTTGCAGCCTGTGGCCACAATGCCAGAGTATGATCTACATAGTATGGAGCAAACCCGGATCTCTCAATTTCTTCCGGAGAAAGATTTTTCGTCAGCTGATGCACAATGGCACAAATCATTTCCATATGGGCCAGTTCTTTCGCACATCTAAGATGCAACTAATACACATTAAATAAGTAGTAACTTTTTGATAAAAATAAGATTGATACAATATTCACCCCTCAGAGAGCTAATCTTCGAGGGGATTTTTATTAGAATAACTGGAACCGATCAATTGCCTGTCCGAACGCTCCAGCATATCCGTCCTGCCCGTTTCCGGTCTCGTTATCATACTGCCATGACCAGTAAGCTCCATTTACAGGGCTGACACGGTACTGTGCTTTCTGATAGCCGTATTTTGCCGCATAATCCGCTGGAGTATTGTAGTACACCTCGATTGCGTCAATCGGCTGTCCGGTACCTGCATAACCATTGTTGTGATCATTCCAGTTGCATCCGGTCACATAAGGCAGCCACCCTCTGCCAATCACGTGGACTCTGTATTTTACGGATCCCTTGTCTACCTTGATAGCCACGTCTGTGATTTTCTTACCCTGAATTCCGGCAAAGTCTGTAAGATTCCGTACAAACGGCAAGATGCGTCCGTCCTCCAGCTTGACAGCGTAGGTAAATACTACTTCCGGCTGCTGTGACGCCGATGCCTGTCCGGATCCCTGTCCACCAGATACGTAAGTTGGTGGCGTGACATTACCACCCATGTACTCCTTAATCCGTTTGATAAAGTAGGACTTTGTAGCTTCTCTGCCACCGTGAATCTCCACAGATCTGTGAGGGCATGATGTGGCATACACTTCCTGATGTAGCCTTATCGTGCTTGTGCTTGGTGTGATTCCATACTGCTTGCACTTCTGCGCTGCCAACTGCAATGCTTTTTCCTCATTTGCTTTAAATACATCCAGATCGCCCATACTCTGACACGTTTCGATGCCAAGATAATTTAAGTTCCCGTTTGTGTCTCCGCAGTGCCATGCACAATTCATATCATCCTCTGCCTGTAAGATGCCATCCTGTGCTACATAATAGTGCGCAAATCCGTTTTCCAGAGGATGTGTCTGTAACCAATTTCTGTAAAATTCTGCATTGGCGTTCTTGCTTCCAGCGTCATTGTGAAAAAAGATTCCTACCGGATTTCTTCCTCTGTTTCCTGCTACTCCACGACAAATACTCATATTTTCTCTCCTTCCTGCGCGATGACGCACAACTTACATATCGTATTTAATGTTTTCCCACTTTTTGTAAGCATCAAAATATAACTCGTTTTTGTCTCCATTGTATGTGATCTCATGATACATACCGTCACTCACTGGCGTACTAAGTAACGCCTTGTGATTTTGCAGTGTCTTGCAATACCAAACTACAAATACATCATCCGAAGTCATGTTGCCAGACGTATCCGTCTTGTCTTTATTCTGATTAAAATAATCTGCCACCTTTGCTTTACAAATGTTTAAAAATTCTCTACTACCCATAATTCTTTATTCCTTCCCGTGCAATCGCACAATAAAAGAGAGCCTGTTTCCAAGCTCCCTACGCATTCACTATATGTATAACAAAAAACACCCCATAGCTGAGGTGTTCTTCTGGCAATGCCTTACTCCGACAGTAGTACATACTGCTTACAATCTCTTGCGGTTTATAAGGACTTATTTTGTTAAACAAATATTAGCATGTTTTTTCGTAATTGTCAACAATAAAACAGTTGTTACGCCATATTCGAGGATATCTCCCAAGCACAAATGTGTCAAAACATGGACTTATATAACAACTGCCAGTTAAATTATATGTATAATCAATTTTAATAATACGGAAATTTGAATATTTTATTTGTACTTGTCTGATTTAGTAACATTTTTACATTATCTTTTGATTCTGCGATATTTTTTTGCCTATATCTGTAAAAAGTATTTGAAATAAAATCTGCTAGTTGCAGTAACAAATAATTTTTTGAATCATAATAATGAACAACTATATCTTTTTCCGCAAATGATTCCACTAAATTCAATTCTGTATTCAAATATTCCTGTAAAGTATATTTTGACTCTGTCGCAACATTCCTCTCGTCAATAACAAAATGTATTTGGCTCAACTCTTTGAACTTGCTTCTTTTCTTGAAATGCTTTTCTAAAAAAGTTTTTATAAGGTAGTTAAATGCTCTAGATGAATTCGATCTGAATTTTACTGTAGCTTTTCTGTTATTCATCACAATCACAGCTATTTCGAACTTATCGCCGCACTTTTCGATTAGCTTTTCATATATTTGTCTTTTTTCTACCTCACTAAGCTCTGACCCCTTTACCTCTTTATTGTTCCTTAACTGTTCTTTGAGCGTATCCTTTTTATTAACAATTTTTAGCCGTTTCTTTTTAAATACTTTTTTAATATGATTTATGTCTTCATCTTTAACAAATAAGAGCGTGATAATAAAGAAGTCATTCTCTTTTATCGTACCTTTACCAATCGTTCCAGATTCGTCCACAAAAACTGTAATATCGTTTAATTCCATTGTATGCACCGCCATATATAATACGTTTATTATATACCATCTGCACTGTTTCCGCAAGTAAGATTAGTGTTAATAAAATCTACAAAAGAGGACGATTACTCGCCCTCCTGCTCCTGTGATTTATTTGTTAAAACATCCAGTGCTTTTTTTAACGCTTCCGGATATTTCACACCCATAATTCCAACATTTTCCAAAATCGAGATCCCCTCATTTGCTATAAATGCCAGTACCACGGCTGTACGGATGTAGTCTACGCCGAGAGTAACATCCAATCGGTATGCAATAAGTACGATCAGCAGGGACACCCCTTTTCTGCACAGACCTTTCCATGCAGAGTAGCTGCTCAGCGCGCCATTCTCTGATTTGTTGCTCTTTTTCCAAAAGGCAGCGATCAGCAATCCAAGAACAAAGTCTACACCCATAAAAATAAGTAATGTAGTCAAGTCCTCGGACCATCCTCCGATCAGGTTTACGAAACCTCCTACAATAGCTCCGAATACCATGCATAAAAACGCTTTTAGATTTGCTAACTGTTCCATTTTCTTCATATCCTCACTTTCCTTTCTGTTTTTAAAGTATAAAAATAAGACCATCACGGTCTTGCTCTGATCTCCATGTCCCCTCCTAAGACGATGCAATCCAAGATGTACAAATCGTTCGCTCTGCATAATCTTTCTTTTCCACATCCAAAGAAATCTTGTCTCCTATACGATATCTTCCAGTTCCAATAATCGTCCCTGCGACTACTTCCGGGCACGCGCAAAATACGTGATATTTCGGCCGGAATTCTTCCGGGATGGCCGCCTCGTCAAAATCATTGAAAGACCCGCTGTTCGGAAACTGTGCCAACATCTCAATTTTGCAGTGTACGATATTACCGACCTTATACAGCCATATTTGTGTGTGGTTGCTGCTGTTTACATTGGAGTATGGTCCTCTAACCTGTCCGGAATCATATTCCTTGATTCCCATCAATTCTTGATCACCCAGTAATAACTTGCCATGAAACCTCGCATCTTGATAGAAATCATAACCCACTTCGCTATCGCTTGCTGTTCCGCCGAAAGCAATACTTCTCCCTTTATTTGCAACATCCAACGCCCGGAACTGTGCCGGAACAATCACTTCTTCTTGTTTGCTGCCGTTTAAGTCCGTGATTGTAACGATAACAAAGTACACACTCCCCGTGGATATTTTCCCATTCCCGATTATTTGAGAAATCTTTCCGCTTGTCGTGTTTGGGTATGTTTCGCTTGCTTTCACCGGACTCCCGGAAGCAGTCTCCTGATAATCTATCCTGACACTGGTTGCCTTGTTGGAACTATTTAACGTCCAGTCTACTTGCCAGCTCCCAGTTACTTTAATGTACGTGCCATCACTCTTTGGTGATCCCTTAGAGTCGCATCGCAATGCAGTCAACCCGGTAATTGTCGGCTTAATGTACGCGATCTGCCAAACTGCATAAAGAGTCACATCTGCATCGGCACCGTATGTTGCTCCCGGCATGTATGCTACGTCTCCAGCGGACGATGTTGCCCAGCCCATAAATACATAGCCATCTCTTGTGGGACGCACAGAAGATAGTGTTAATACGGATCCGTATATCTTTTTCTGGGTGTCTGGAGCACCGGTCCCGCCATTTGCATTATAAGATACCGTATGCTCCCACGTAATAGCCGGCAGCGCGTAACTTCCATTTGCCGAGATTGTCGCTGGATTTATTCCCGTGTTAATTGTTGCGGAAAATCCTATGTTCTTGGGCTGTCCGCTTGTCGGCATCGTAATACGGAATGTCTTAGTTCCGCCAATGTTTGTCCATATCCAGTTCCCTCCACCGCTTCCAACTGCAAATGTCGCACTACCGGAGGTGTTCTGTCCATCACAACTCATGCTGTACGGTGCACCGCCGTAGTTGTATCCGCCCCAGTCAAATGCGATATCAAATCTGATATCTACATCATACTTATGCGTGAGATTAACATCTCCTACACCACGTACTGCCGTGACGTATATTCTTCCTGTTCCTGCCATTTTTTCTCCTTACTCGATATAGATTATAGATAGGTGTCCATCTCCATTGTCAAACATCGCATAGTTGCCTACACCAACTCTCTTTGCACTTAGATTGTCGGCTTCTGCTACTGGCATATAGGCTTTGTCATTTCCGAAATACGCCAGTCCTTTATCACCCTCGTAAAACCCTAAACGGGAGTTGGTAAGCCTCGCTTTTAAATCGTTTCCCGTTCCTCCAAGTTCCAAAAAAGGAGTCACTCCATCAGTCCCCTGCCGTACCCATGTATCAACCACCTCGGTCTTACCATTCACATACTC
>UMFI01043829.1_pt1 | contig 17277 bp, 20 predicted proteins | sample 1964951 | NCBI WGS metagenome assembly UMFI01 (sample SAMEA4836040, study PRJEB28245) | human gut metagenome | biome: gut microbiome; material: fecal sample | place: Denmark | collected 2008 | reverse complement strand
ATCGGTAGCAGGTATCCCGGAGGTAGAAGGCGAGTAATCGCCCTCGCACATAAAATGAAAGAGAGGAAAAGAACATGGGAATGAAATTTAAACAAGCACTTGAAGAAATGAAGAAAGGAATCCCGATGAAACTGCCATCATGGGGAGGATATTGGTGCTGGGATGATGAGAAACAGACGATTATCATGTACACGAAAGACAATCAGAGATTAGATATCCGAGAAACGCAACGAGTTGAATATACGTTGCAGAACATTCTCTCGGAGGAATGGATTCCAGCAGACGGCAATAATTGTCCGGTACTCGGCGGAGAAGCGACATTTTCTTTTGGGGAAGCAATTAAATATGTGAAACGAGGCTTGAAAGTGGCTCGAAAAGGTTGGAATGGAAAGAAACAGTATATCCAACTTGCAACAGGCATTTCGTACACGCTCGAAAACGAAGTTGTTAATTGTGAACATGAAGCGATCGGCAATGCAGCAATTGCTTTTGTAGGAACAAGTGGTGTGCAGATGGGATGGCTTGCGAGTCAGGCGGACATGTTGGCAGAAGACTGGGTAATTGTAGAGTAGAAAGGAGATTTTATTATGGCAAAGATTTGCTTAGACGCAGGTCACGGCGGACGTGACAGTGGAGCAGTAGGCTTCGGAAGATTGGAGAAAGACGACGTATTAAGAATGACTTTAAGAGTTGGAACGATTTTATCCAGCAAGGGACACGAGATTTATTATACAAGAGATACAGACATCTATGAGAGCCCGATTACAAAAGCAACAGAAGCTAATAATGCAGGAGCAGACTTTTTCGCGAGTTTCCACCGCAACTCTGCAGCGAGCGCTGAAGCATCCGGATATGAGACGCTTGTATATGCGATTGCGGATAAAGCTGCAGTCTGCGCGGATTATGTGAATGCAGAGATGGAGAAGCTTGGATTCCGGAACCGAGGGACAAAGACAAGAACAGACTTGACGGTATTAAACAGCACAAAGATGCAGGCGGTGTTGTTCGAGACAGGGTTTATCTCGAATGCAAATGATAATGCTTTATTCGATGCGAAATTCGAAGCAATCTGCAATGTGCTTGCGAACGGTATCTTAAAAGCAGTAGGAGATAGTACGGTTTCCGGCGGTGGTAGCGTACAGGTTACACCTACACCAATTCCGCCATCGAATAAAAAGGAGCTTGGACATGTAGATTGTACTTACCAGTGCTATACAGACCGCTGGTGGGCACCTGTGCATAATCAAGATGATTGGGGCGGTAAAGGCGATGATTATGCAATTCGCTACATCGGTATCTGTGTAAGCAAGGGCTCTATTAAGGGACGTGTGTACACACGCAAGAGCGGATGGTTGCCGTGGCTGACATTTACAAACTCTTACAACACAAATGACCTTGTAAATGGAGTTCTCGGAGATGGCTCAGAAATCCTTGCAATCGAGCTTTACTACTACACGCCGGACGGGTACATGTACAAAGAGGTACATTACCGAGTTTCTGTTGAGGGGAACAGCTCTTTCTACACTAAACAGGTGGATAATCAAAAAAGCGATGGCATGGACGGATATGCCGGAGACAAAAAGAGATTCCTGGACAAATTCCAAGCGTGGATTGAGTAAAAAAAACAGCCTCAACTTATTGAAGTTGGGCTGAGATATTGTATCATCTTACAAAACATAATAAAACGGTTTACAACACGTTTACAACAAAAATGCCTGCAAACGGCGTATTTATGTAAAATTATTTTACATAGATTTAACATTACTTGCGTTTTAGATTTAACAGAGGTTCGATATGATATGACCTGTGAAGAAGTTAAGGAATAAAAAATCTTTTACTGAAAAAGGAGAAATGTAAAAATGAAAATGAAAAAGTTTTTAGCGTTAACAGCAACAGTAGCAATGGTAGCCTCAATGGCAGTTGGATGTGGAAACTCAGGTAATTCAGATAAAACAGATGGAAAAGCAGAGACAGAATTTGATGCGGCAAATGATATCTCAGTTGTTTCAAGAGAAGATGGTTCGGGAACAAGAGGTGCTTTTATCGAGTTGTTCGGAATTGAAGAAAAAGACGCTTCAGGAGAAAAAGTAGATAACACAACAGAGGAGGCTAACATTACAAATAGTACATCCGTTATGTTATCAACAGTGGCGGACAATGAGTATGCAATCGGATATGTTTCACTTGGTTCTTTAAATGACACTGTAAAAGCATTGAAAGTAGATGGGGCAGAGCCGACAGAAGAAAACATCAAATCTGGCGAATACAAAGTGGCAAGACCGTTTAATATCGCAACAAAAGGTGATGTAAGCGAGGTGGCTCAGGACTTTATCAATTTTATCTTGAGCACGGAAGGTCAGGCAGTTGTGTCAGAAAGCGGATATATTGCTTTGGATAACGTTCAGGCATATGCAGGAAGCAAATCGGCAGGTAAAGTATCCATCGCAGGTTCATCTTCTATCACGCCGGTTATGGAAAAATTAAAAGAAGCATATTTAAAAGTAAATCCATCAGCAGAGATTGAAATTCAGGAAAGTGATTCTACAACAGGTATGACATCTGTAGCAGACGGTATCTGCGACATCGGAATGGCATCCAGAGAAGTGAAAGAGGAAGAGTTTGCAAAAGGCTTGAAAGCAACTGTAATCGCAACAGATGGTATCGCAGTGATTGTCAACAAAGCAAACACATTGGATGACATTACAAGTGATCAGGTAAAATCAATCTATGTTGGTGATGCACTTTCATGGGATGAAATTATAAAATAAGTAGAGGAAACGAAAGACGATGAAAAAAGCATGGAACGAAAAATTCATGCAGGGAGTGTTCTTCATTGCCGCCTGTGCTTCGGTGCTGGCGGTAGCTCTCATTTGTGTATTTTTATTTGCAAATGGGATTCCTGCGATGAAAGAAATCGGATTTTTACAATTTTTAAGTGGTGAGCGTTGGAGACCTTCCAATGATATCTATGGAATCTTCCCGATGATTGTGGGAAGCATTTATGTGACTGCTGGAGCAATTCTTTTTGGAGTGCCGATTGGAATTTTGACATCGATATTCATGGCAAAATATTGCCCGAAGAAAATTTATCCGGTATTAAAAGGTGCGACAGAGCTTTTAGCGGGAATTCCATCTGTAGTATATGGATTTTTCGGACTGGTTGTGATGGTTCCGATGATTCGAGAACTTGGTATGACATTGAAGCGTGCGGGAATCGTAAAAACAGCAGGAGATGGAAACAGTATGCTGACAGCATCTATCTTGCTTGGAATGATGATTTTGCCAACCATCATCGGTGTGACAGAATCTGCAATCAGAAGTGTTCCGAATCAGTATTATGAAGGAGCGCTTGCACTTGGAGCAACGCATGAAAGAAGTATTTTTGCGGTCGTTCTTCCGGCGGCAAAATCAGGCGTGGTAGCCGGAATCGTACTTGGAATCGGGCGTGCGATCGGAGAGACAATGGCTGTCATCATGGTTGCAGGAAATCAGGCGAGAATGCCGGTAAGTATTATGAAGGGTGTGCGTACAATGACTGCGAACATTGTCATTTAGATGGGGTACGCAACCGGACTGCACAGAGAGGCATTGATTGCGACAGCAGTTGTACTGTTTGTATTTATCCTGATTATTAATCTTTCTGTATCATTGTTAAATAGGAGGGGACACCGTGACTAGAAGTATAGGAGAAAAACTGCGTTCTTATAAAAGAACACCGGGATCATTTATTTTGATGCTCCTCGTGATGCTCTCTGCAATCATAACATTTGCAGTGTTATTATTTTTAATTGCATATATTTTGATCAACGGAATCCCGCATATTAAGCCGGAATTGTTTGCGTTGAAATACACAAGTGAAAATGGATCGCTGTTCCCTGCTTTGATCAATACGATTATTATGACGGCGTTGTCTTTGATCATTGCAGTTCCGTTTGGAATTTTCTCTGCAATTTTTCTTGTGGAATATGCCAAACGAGGAAATAAATTTATCAATGTTATCCGTATTACGACGGAGACATTGTCTGGAATTCCATCGATTGTATATGGACTTTTTGGAATGTTGTTTTTTGTTACAACATTAAAATGGGGGTACTCTTTGCTGGCGGGAGCGTTTACATTGTCGATCATGATTCTTCCGCTCATCATGCGTACTACAGAAGAGGCATTAAAAGCAGTTCCCGACAGTTATCGGGAAGGAAGTTTTGGACTTGGAGCGGGTAAACTTCGAACAGTGTTTCGAATTGTGCTTCCATCGGCAGTGCCTGGAATTTTAGCAGGTGTTATTCTTGCGGTTGGAAGAATTGTCGGTGAGACGGCAGCATTGATTTATACAGCCGGAACAATTGCAGATATCCCGGATGGAGTGATGGGATCAGGAAGAACGCTGGCGGTTCATATGTACAGTATGTCAAGAGAAGGGCTTCATATGGATCAGGCGTATGCAACAGCAGTAGTACTGCTTGTACTTGTGATCGGAATTAACTGGCTGTCAGGATTTATAGCGAAAAAGATAACGAAAGGAAACGGAAATGGCGAAAATTAGTATCAAAAATCTGGATCTTTATTACAGTGATTTTAAAGCACTGAAAAATGTGAATTTAGATATAGAGGCAAATAAAATTACGGCGTTTATCGGGCCGAGCGGATGTGGAAAATCAACACTCTTAAAATCGTTGAACCGCATGAACGACCTTGTGGAAGGATGTAAGATTGAAGGGGAAATCTTACTGGACAATCAAAATATTTATAAAAGTATGGACGTAAATCTTTTGAGAAAACGTGTTGGAATGGTATTTCAGAAACCAAATCCGTTTCCGATGAGTATTTATGACAACATTGCATTTGGGCCGAGAACACATGGAATTCGCTCCAAAGCAAAACTGGATGATATTGTAGAAAAATCATTGCGAGATGCGGCAATCTGGGAGGAGACAAAGGATAGATTGAAAAAGAGCGCTCTTGGTATGTCTGGTGGACAGCAGCAGAGATTGTGTATTGCGCGTGCGCTGGCGGTACAACCGGAAGTGCTTTTGATGGACGAGCCTACGTCGGCTCTTGACCCGATTTCTACCTCGAAGATAGAAGACCTTGCGATGGAATTGAAAAAAGATTATACTATTGTTATGGTTACACATAATATGCAGCAGGCTGTTCGTGTGTCTGATAATACTGCCTTTTTCCTTTTGGGAGAAGTGATTGAATATAATGAGACAGAGAAGTTGTTCTCAATTCCGTCGGATAAACGGACAGAAGATTATATTACAGGGAGGTTCGGATAGTATGAGAAATAAGTTTGACATGCAGTTAGAAAATTTAAGTGCCCAGTTAATTAATATGGGAAGTCTCTGCGAAAAAGCGATTGCAAATGTGGCAAAAGCAATTCAAAAAGGAGACTTAGAGCTTGCGAAACTTGTAATGAAAGAAGACGAAGAAATTGATCAGATGGAAAAAGACATTGAAAGATTGTGTTTGAAGCTTTTGCTGCAGCAGCAGCCTGTAGCCCGTGATCTGCGTCAGATTTCCGCAGCCTTAAAGATGATCACGGATATGGAGCGTATCGGGGACCAGACTTCTGATATTGCAGATATTATTATCGGAGCAGGCATGTCTGAGGCAAGGGAGATTCCTGTTATCGGAAAGATGGCGGAAGCTACAAGTAAGATGGTGAATGACAGTGTCCTTGCATATGTGAATAAAGATTTGGAACTTGCGAGAAAAGTAATGCTTGCAGATGATGAGGTAGATAAATTGTTTGACCAGACAAAGCAAAAGCTGGTAAAATTAATTGCTGAGGATCATGGAAATCAGGGAGAAAAGGCAATCGATCTGATTATGATCACAAAATATTTGGAGCGTATCGGAGACCATGCGACAAATATTGCGGAATGGGTAGAATTTTCTATCACAGGTGTACACAAAGGAATGACAACTGTATAGGAAAAGATAAAGGAGAATCAAGGGATGATATATTGTGTAGAAGACGATGGAAATATTCGGGAACTGGTAGTATACACATTGAACACGACGGGGATGGAAGCCCGTGGGTTTGAAGATGGAAAATCCTTTATGGAAGCTTTGGCGTTTGAGACGCCAGAGCTTATTTTGCTTGATATCATGCTTCCGGGTGAAGATGGACTATCATTGTTAAAGAAACTTAAGAATTCGGCAAAGACAAAGGAAATACCGGTCATTATGGTGACAGCAAAAGGGGCAGAGTACGACAAAGTAGTAGGGCTTGATGGCGGAGCGGATGACTATGTGACAAAACCGTTTGGAATGATGGAGTTGGTATCGCGGATCAAGGCAGTACTTCGAAGAACCAAAAAAGAGAAGGAAGAGGGACAGTATTCGGTCGGCAATCTTTCCATGGATTTGAAAAAGCATGTAGTGTTTGTCGATGGAAAACAGGTGACTCTTACGTTGAAAGAATTTGAATTGCTCGGTCGCCTTGTGCAGAACCACAATATTGTGTTGACAAGAGATCGTTTATTAGAGGAAGTATGGGGATATGATTTTGACGGAGAGACACGTACAGTGGATGTTCATGTGCGGACACTCAGACAGAAACTAGGAAGCGCCGGTGATATGATTCAGACTGTGCGGGGAGTCGGCTACAGGTTAGGAGAGATCAATGAGAGTTAAAATACAAAAAAGTATGCTTTTAGTACTTTGCATTACACTTCTTACAACCTTTTCGCTTTTGATTGCGGCTACATATTTTCAGTCTCTGAATAATATGAAAGCAGAGCTAAAGCAGGAGGCCGTATATATTCAGACGGCAATCAATATATCCGGGACAAAGTATCTGGAAGATATGGATGCGGCACAGGTGAAGACGAGGCTGACAGTGATTGATGAGAATGGTACTGTTTTATATGATTCAAAAGAAGATGATTTTACATTTGAAAATCACAAAGAGCGAAAAGAAGTCAAGGATGCATTTGCGAACGGTTGGGGGGAAGATTTGAGAAAGTCGAATACCTTAGGAGAGCAGACATATTACTATGCACTAACCTTGAATGATGGAAATATCCTGAGAGTTGCAAAAACAGTAGATAATGTGCAGCCGGCAATTATGGATATGCTGCCTTATATGGCGGTGATTGCGGTTGGAATGTTTTGCTTTGCCTATTTTCTTGCAAAATGGCAGACGTCGAGATTGATACGCCCGATTAATAATCTGAATTTGGAAGAACCGCTTGAGAACAATGTATATGAAGAATTGAAACCCTTGTTGTTAAGCATTGACAAACAGAACAAAGAAAAAGAGGCTGTGGCAAACATGCGAAAGGAATTTTCCGCAAATGTTTCTCATGAATTGAAGACACCGCTTACTTCTATTTCCGGATATGCTGAGATTATGAAGAGCGGACTTGTGAAACCGGATGATATGATTGGATTTTCTGAGCGGATTTATAATGAGGCAAGTCGTCTGATTACCTTGATTGAAGATATTATTAAGTTGTCTAAGTTGGATGAGGGAAATGTTGAAATTGAGCAGGAGGATGTGGATTTATTCGGATTGGCGCGGGAAATTTGCAGCAGACTGGCACCGCAGGCAGAGAAGAAGAAAGTGCATCTGGAAGTGATTGGAGAAACTGTGATTTATCATGGTGTAAAAAGAATTTTGGATGAGATGATCTACAACGTCTGTGAAAATGCGATCAAGTATAATGTGTCAGGCGGTGAAGTGAAAATCTGGGTGGGCAATACACTCAAAGGACCGAAAGTGATTGTTCAGGATACCGGGATTGGAATACCGGAAGACCAGAAAGAACGTATTTTCGAGCGCTTTTACCGTGTGGATAAAAGTCATTCAAAAGAGACCGGAGGAACCGGTCTCGGACTTTCGATTGTGAAGCACGGTGCGATTTTGCACAATGCAGAGATTACAGTGAACAGTAAAGTTGGAGAAGGAACAAGAATGGAGATTTTGTTTGAACAGGATAAATCTTCAGACTAGCAGGAGGAAGTCTGAGATCTATAGTGGATACCAAACTCCATCGATTCCAATTGCATCTATCTGCGTCCAATCGCAGCGGTTCGAGAAGCCATAAATCCAACGGAATCCTTCAAAGGAATCATCTTGAACTGCCTCACGACTGGAATGATTTATTCCAACTTTCTTTTCTGTTGATGATTTTCCTGTCAAAACGTCTTCTTTACCATTCTTATAGCGGAAAGTAATCTGGACGTCCCCGGGATCTTCAGGAAAATTGGTATCTGTATCTCCTTCTGCCCATATTGTGATTCCAAGTGGAGAGTATTCTAATTTTGTATACATTTCAGATTTTCCTAAAGCTATAGATTTTGGTTCTATCGTCTTTTTTAGTGAAATGGTGAGATATTGTGTGGATTTTGGAATGTTGATACGGATATTCTCCTGTTCCCCGTTTATGTCCAGCCAGTAATAAGCTTCTTTTTCATTTGACAGATCAGTATAATAACACATGCTTGCCGCTTTTGAGGCAACCGGACCTGGCAGCTGCTTCAGTTCTTTTTCTGCTTCTTTTGTCAGTGCTTCCAGTTTTATCAGTATACGTCCGATATTACCATCATATGCCATGTCTACAAGGGAGAGAGAATAATCATCTGTCGAAATTTTTTGGTCTGAAGTAAGGACTTCTTTTTCGTTTAGACCAAACATTTTTTTTATAGACCATCCAAGTTCCTCAGATGCCACCGCATATGCACCGCCACCCAATATTGCTGCCAAGACGAAACCAGCCGCCAGTCGTTTCATAGTCCGTAAAAATCGAACCTGCTTTTGCTGCTTCATATTCTGGTGAACTTTTTTGAGTGTCATATTTCGAATTTTCTCTTCGTCACAGTTGACAGAATCAGACTTTATGTCTGTAAGCAATACATCTTTTGAATCCAAATGTCCAAATAATTCATACAGATTTACTTTTTTCATGAGTCACTCCTCCTTCTTTGAATTTTGTGATTAGTTTATCGCGCCCTCGGTATAATTTGGATTTCACAGTAGATATGGGTAACTGCATTGTATTGGCGATTTCATTCAGTTTAAATCCGTAAAAATAATATGCCAACATCAGATGTTGTTCAACGGCATTAAGCTCATTTAGCAGTTCCCGAATTTTTTCGATTTGTTCTTTTTCACCGAAATATTCATCCACACAGATAAAATCCAATACACTCTCTTCTTCAAGAACAATCTGTTTATGTTTTTCTCGTAAGCGGTTTCGTGTTTGATTTCTGGCAATCTGTGCTAAATATGGTTTCAAAGTATTGTGATTTTCAAATGACTGCTGTGATTTCCATAAGGAAAAAAATACGTCAGAAACAATTTCTTCCATATCTTCCTTTTCTAAACAGTCACAGGAAATCCCTTTTACAATCGTATAAACATATCCGGTATATTGTTTCATAAGGTTTTCCAATGTTTTTTCATCCAATACCAGTTTTTTCATCTTATTGAAATCCCCCCTTTCACTTACCTATACACAAAATCAAAGGAAAAAGTTTCATTAAAAAAGAAATATTTTTAATAAATTTGTTGGAATATACAAAAAATCCGAGGAGAATTCACGTGTTAGAGGATTCTCTTCGGATTTTTGAAAATAAAGTCAAAAGTAATTATGCTTCTACAAATACTTCTTTACCCATTCCGCAGATTGGACATACCCAATCTTCCGGGATATCTTCAAAAGCTGTTCCAGGAGCGATTCCGTTATCTGGATCACCAACTTCTGGATCGTATTCATAGCCACATGGTTCGCAAATATATTTCTTCATAGTAATACCTCCTTATAAATAACATGATAGATCAGTTACTATCATAATCTTTTTGACAAAATTTATTCTAGCAGAATTTTTGATAAATGTCTAGATAAAAATAGTAATCTTTCCTATTTTGTGCAATTTGCATAGATGTTATGTCTGAAAAGTTTGTGAATATATTAATAAAAAGAGAGAGTGGGTGTTTGGATGAAGAGAAAAATTCTGATGTCTGTATTGGTTTGCTTGTTTATTTTAGGAACGTGTATGGGTGCGGTGAGAGAAATATCTGTAAGCAACACAGTCAACGGCAGAGAATTGCCGATTTATTCTGTGGAGACAGAAGCAAAGCAGGTGGCGCTTTCCTTTGATGCAACATGGGGAAATGAATATATGAAGCAGATTTTGGATGTGTTGGACAAATATGATGTGAAGGCAACGTTTTTTCTTACAGGTAACTGGGTAGGAAAATATCAGGAAGATGTAAAACAGATTCAGTTTGCGGGGCACGATATCGGAAATCATAGTGAGAATCACAAATCGATGAGCCAGCTCTCAAAGGAAGCTTGCAAAGAAGAAATTGTATCTGTACACGAAAAAGTAAAAGCTTTGACGGGGATGGAGATGAAATTGTTTCGAGTTCCTTATGGAGATTATGATGATCAAGTGATCAAGACAGCAAAAGCTTGTGGGTATGAAGTGATACAGTGGTCGATTGATTCTCAGGATTGGAAGGATTATGGGAAGGAGAGCATTGTAAAAACTATTTTAGAAAATAAAGAATTAAAAGGCGGGGCGATTATTTTGCTGCATAGTGGAGCAAAATATACAAAAGATGCTTTGGAATCTGTGATTTTGGGGCTTCGAGAACAAGGATATGAATTGGTTCCGGTGTCAGAACTGATTTATAAAGAAAATTATCATTTGGATGTGACCGGAAGACAGATAAAAAATAAATGAGAAATTAAGACTGATAAAATCATTTTAGAAGTAATTGACAAACGTAAAGCAGGTCGATATAATTATAAGAAACAAGGGCGTTTTCCGTAGAGTGAGAACGTCCATTTTTATTTCAGGATTTGGAGGGATATCAGTGAGAAACTATACAAAAAGAGACATATACAGACTTGTAGAAGAAGAGGATGTCGGCTTTATCCGGCTTCAATTTACAGATATATATGGAATGATGAAAAATATAGCAATCACGACAAACCAGCTGGAAAAAGCGCTGGATAACCGATGTGTGTTTGACGGTTCTTCTATCGAGGGATTTGCAAAGGATGAGGACTCGGATATGTATCTGTATCCGGATTTGAATACATTTGAGATTTTTCCGTGGAGACCACAGCAGGGAAAGGTTGCGAGACTCATTTGTGATGTGTATCGTCAGGACGGAACCCCTTTTGAGAATGATCCGCGGCATATTCTAAAAAAGACGGTTGAGAAAGCAAAAGCTATGGGATATCAACTACAAGTAAGCCCGAAGTGTGAGTTCTTTTTGTTCCATACAGATGATCATGGACTCCCGACAACCGTATCCCATGAAAATGCAGGATATTTTGATTTGGGACCTTTGGATTTCGGGGAGAATGCAAGACGTGACATGGTCCTGACATTGGAGGATATGGGGTTTGAGATCGAGACTTCTCATCATGAAGCGGCTGCGGCACAACATGAGATTGATTTCCGATATGATGAGACATTGGCTGCCGCCGATAAGATGATGACATTTAAACTTGTGGTAAAAACGATTGCAAAACGGCACGGACTGCATGCAACATTTATGCCGAAACCAAAATCAGGAGAAAATGGTTCGGGTATGCATCTGAATATGTCCTTGACAAAAGACGGAGTGAATCTGTTCGCCGATGAGAATGGTGAGAATGGACTGAGTCAGGAAGCAAGTTATTTCATCGGAGGAATTATGGCGCATATTCAGGCGATTACACTGATCACCAATCCGATTGTAAATTCTTATAAAAGACTCGTGACAAGAAGAAAACCGGTATTTCGGATTCCGGCAGAGCGCGGGGAGAAAACGAGAGTTGAGTTTCGAAGTCCAGATCCATCTGCCAATCCATATCTCGCATTTGCAGTGTGCCTTGCGGCTGGATTAGAAGGAATTGAAAAGAAGATCCTTCCGCCGGAACACATGGAAAAATATAATGAGTTACTTCCGGGAAGTCTCCTGGAAGCAGTCAGAGCTTTTGAAGAGGATACATTTGTTCAGAATGTTTTGGGAGAAGATTTATCAGCCAAATATGTTATGGCAAAGAAAAATGAATACCAGCAGTTCCGAGAGTATGTGACAGGCTGGGAACTGGAAAAATATTTGCACAAGATTTGAGTCTTTCTGTAATGAATAACCCGTTGAGCCGAAGGAGGTAAGTATGAGTAAAATTATTGTTGTGTTTCCCAAAAAGGATACAGCAACGAATATTCGTAATATCTTAGTGCGAAATGGTCTGGCAGTTACAGGAATCGGGACGACAGGAGCCCAGGCAATACAAAGTGCGGAGACGTTGGATGAAGGAATTGTGATTTGCGGTTATAAGATGCTGGATATGATGTATACGGAATTGCGGGAATATCTGCCGGATACATTTGAGATGCTCGTGATCGCATCTCCGGATAAATGGGGAGATGGGATTGTAAACGGCGTGGTAGGACTTACGATGCCGCTGAAGGTGCATGATTTGCTCAGCACGCTGAACATGATGCTGCAGGCGATAGAAAGGCGGAGAAAGAAGAGGAATGCGAAGCCGAAAGCCCGCAGCGAGAAAGAACAGGCGTTACTGAGAGAAGCGAAAGTATTACTGATGAACCGTAACAACATGACTGAGGACGAGGCTCATCATTATTTGCAAAAATGTAGTATGGACAGTGGAACAAATATGGTAGAGACGGCACAGATGGTACTAAGTGTTATGTCAGGATAAGAGAGTTAGGAGAAATGAAATGAAATTTACGAAAATGCAAGGTTTGGGAAACGATTACGTATATGTGAATTGTTTTAAAGAGACTATTGAAAATCCGCCAGAGATGGCGAAAAAGGTAAGCAACCGGAATTTTGGAATCGGTTCAGACGGATTGATCATGATTAATCCGTCTGATGTGGCTGATTTTGAGATGGAGATGTACAACGCGGATGGTTCGAGAAGTGAGATGTGCGGGAACGGAATCCGCTGTGTTGGAAAGTATGTGTATGATTACGGTCTGACAGAGAAAGAGCACATCTCTGTTGAGACACTTGCCGGAATCAAATATTTAGATTTGACGGTGGAAGATGGAAAAGTGAAACTTGTAAAAGTAGATATGGGAAGTCCGGAGCTTGTGCCGGAAAATATTCCGATTGTGGCGGATGGGAACCGTGTGATTGATGAGCCTATCAACGTGAATGGAACTGAGTATCGTATGACCGGAGTCTCAATGGGAAATCCTCATGCGGTCGTCTATGTAGAAGATGTGAAAGGACTTGATATTGAGACAATCGGTCCGGCATTTGAGAATCATGAGCGTTTTCCGAATCGTGTGAATACAGAATTTGTGAAAGTGCTTGATCGAAATACAGTTGAGATGCGTGTGTGGGAACGTGGATCGGGAGAGACGATGGCCTGCGGAACGGGAGCGTGTGCAGTCGCAGTCGCATGTATTCTAAATGGATTTACAGAAGATAAAGTGACAGTAAAATTACTTGGAGGGGATTTACAAATCGAATGGGATAAAGAGGCGGACAAGATATATATGACCGGTCCGGCGGAAGTTTCATTTGACGGAGAAATAAACCTATAAACGGAGGAAAAAGAATATGTTTAAAATAAATGACAACTATTTGAAACTGCCGGGAAGCTATCTGTTTTCGACAATTGCAAAGAAAGTGGCTGCCTACACACAGGCAAATCCGGAACAGTCTATCATCCGGCTTGGAATCGGCGATGTAACACAACCGCTTGCTCCTGCGATTATTGATGCACTTCATACGGCGGTAGACGAGATGGGAGTGTCGGAGACATTTCATGGCTATGCGCCGGATTTGGGATATGAATTTTTAAGAAGTGCAATCGCAAAAAATGACTATGTCCAAAGAGGCTGCGACATCTCAGCGGACGAGATTTTTATTTCAGATGGTGCAAAATGCGATTCCGGAAATATTCAGGAGATTTTCAGTAAAGACAATAAAATTGCAGTATGTGATCCGGTTTACCCTGTGTATGTGGATACGAATGTCATGGCAGGGCGCACCGGAGTGTATGATGCAAAGACAGAGATGTGGAGCGATGTGATCTATATGCCATGTACTGCTGAAAATGGATTTGCACCGGAATTGCCAAAGGAGACACCGGATATCATCTATCTTTGTTTCCCGAATAACCCTACAGGTTCGACGATTACAAAAGAACAACTGCAGGTGTGGGTTGATTATGCGAATAAAGTCGGAGCTGTCATCATATATGATGCGGCGTATGAGGCATACATTTCAGAAGAAGATGTGCCGCACAGTATCTATGAATGTGATGGGGCGAGAACTTGCGCAATCGAACTTCGCAGTTTTTCAAAAAATGCCGGATTCACAGGTGTCCGTCTTGGATTTACAGTCATTCCAAAAGAGTTGAAATGTGGAGATGTGACACTGCATTCACTGTGGGCGAGACGTCATGGCACAAAATACAATGGGGCGCCGTATATTGTTCAGCGAGCAGGAGAGGCCGTGTATTCAGAGGCTGGAAAGGTGCAGCTGAAAGAGCAGGTAGCGTACTATATGAAAAATGCAAAGACGATTTCGAATGGCCTGAAGGAAGCGGGATACACTGTATCAGGTGGAGTCAATGCGCCATATATCTGGCTGAAAACACCTGATCAGATGACTTCGTGGGAGTTTTTTGATTATCTGTTAGAGAATGCAGGAATTGTTGGAACACCTGGATCCGGATTTGGTCCGAGCGGAGAAGGGTATTTCCGACTGACAGCGTTTGGAACATATGAAAATACAGTTGCAGCGATCGAGCGGATTCAAAAATTGTAATAAAACAAAGGAACGTGGGAAAAATTCTCACGTTCCTTAAAAAATAATTATCTATTTAAAATTAATTTTGTCAATTCAACTGGCTCTACAATTTTTCCGTCTTTGTATACACGCATGTTACCAGAAGCGATCTCATCAATTAAGATTACTTCGTCGTTGTTGTAACCAAATTCGAATTTGATATCCCATAAATCAAGACCGATTGATTTTAAATCATCAGCAACGATCTTTGTGATCTTTAATGTCTGTTCTTTCATGCTTTCGAACATCTCAGGTGTCATGATTCCCAGAGCTGCAAGACCTTCACTTGTAACAAGTGGATCGCCAAGAGCGTCATTTTTGAAAGTACATTCTACATATCCACCGTCTAATACAGTTCCGTCTTCCATGTACTCTCCGTATCTGCGGATAAAGCTTCCTGTTGCAACAAGGCGGCAGATTACTTCAAGTCCGTGTCCGAATACAGTTGCTGGAAGTACTTCCATAGTAGCTTCTTCTACATTCGCACTTACATAGTGTGTTTTGATTCCGGCTTCTTTTAATAATTCAAAATAATGAACAGAAGTCTCTAAGTTTGCTTTTCCGATTCCTTCGATTGTTAAACCAACAGCGTTTTCGCCTGGATCAAATACTCCGTCTTTTCCAGTACAGTCATCTTTAAATTTTAATAATACATTTCCGTTGTCAAGGCTAAATACGTCTTTTGTTTTTCCTTCATAAATCTTTTTCATCTTAAAATATCCTTTCTGTGTTTGAATTAAGGGCTAGAATAAAAACCTTACCTTTATTTTTTATCACAAAATTGGAATTTGTACAATTTATTTTTGGTAAAGATTTCAAAAAAAGTGATTTTGTATAAAAAAATAAAAAAAACAGATTAAAAATTAGATACATCGTATCTGTAATTCTATGATATGTTCATTTGCATCTTCTGACTGATGGATGTCAACCCAAAGAATTTCAAGAACAGGATCGACAGGTGTCAATCCGTTTTTGGATGCATAGTCAAGCATTTTTGGTATATATGTGGCGTTTTGGTTGCAGCTTCCCTGATAGCAAAGTGAAAGATAATTACCGGCGGGAAGTGTGTCGTTTCCGTGCTCATCAATGATAAATACAGCCTGATAATCCTGAAAATGTTGTTTGCGCACATCGTTTAAAGCAAGAAGAGAGCCAATACGATTATTTCCGATGATATAAAGATTGTGTTCATCTTTATTTAACAGCTGCTTGATCAGAACGTCCATCTCCTCATCTGTCTGGTAACCGGACTGTATCATATGGCAATGTCTCGTATGGTGATAAGTCTGCTCTATGATGCCAAGAGGATGGCGCCTGACGTCTTTTAAAGTCTGAAGACGATTTTGAACATTTTCTCTCAGCGCATATAATTCTTCCAGTTTGTTATCAATTGCAGACAATTCCTGTTCAAACAGAGATTCGGTAGAGGTGATGCTGCGGTTATTCAGATAGTCTTTAATCTGTTCCATTGAAAAATCCAGATTTCGCAGGTCACGAATGACATTCAGACGCCAAATATCATGAAGGCTATATAGCCGGTAGTCATTTTCGCTGCGCTTGGGAGTCAAAATCCCAAGTTTTTCATAATAACGCAAAGAATCTGTTCCAATGTGATAAAGTTTTGCGATTTCCCCAATTTTAAAATATTTTTTCATAATGCATATCTCCTATTTATTCGCTGGCAGGTACAGAAGTTTCGTCTAAATTGAAATTTTGGACAAAATCAATCAATAGTGACGATACCATAACAGTTATTACAGAAAAAATGATTCGTTCAAAAGGAATGTAAGACAAAGACAATCCAAGTACCAGAAAATCCGTAAACAGATAGGATCTGGAAAGGCGCCAACGCGTCACTTTTGAAATTGTGAGTGCCAGCGCGTCATCACCACCACTTGAACCGCCTTGCCGAACGATCAGACCAACTCCGATTCCGACAAAAATACCTCCAAGCAAAGCGCAGGCAAGTGGATAAGGTGTCAGATCCGGAATGACCGGAGGGAATAATTCCCAAATTTCAAAAAACAAAGAGACGCTGAGCGTAGAGATAATGGAAATCTTGATAAATCTACCGCCCAAATATTTGAAGGCAAGCAGATAGCAGGAAATATCCAGTATCGGAGTGATAACAGAAGGAGAGATGCCAAACCAGTGATTGATAAGCAGCATCATGCCAAGCACGCCGCCTTCGGTAATTCCTGTCTGTTGATGAATATTGTAAATTCCAAAAGAACAAATGGCAGCGCCAAGTACGATCCATGTGATCTTTTTAAGAGTAAATCCGTCTGTGAACCGTTCCCAAATCGTTTTCATTATGAAATACCTCCTAGATTTGATAATCAAATAGTAAACCTTAGTATAGTGCCAAGGTCAAGGGATTTCTAGTGCGAATTGTAAGAAAAAACAAAAAAATAAAAAAAATTTAAAAAAGTGCTTGCAATTTTTTGAAATATATGTATAATAATATTTGTTCGCAAGAGAACACAGAACAT
>UMFI01055487.1_pt1 | contig 17315 bp, 16 predicted proteins | sample 1964951 | NCBI WGS metagenome assembly UMFI01 (sample SAMEA4836040, study PRJEB28245) | human gut metagenome | biome: gut microbiome; material: fecal sample | place: Denmark | collected 2008 | reverse complement strand
ATTTTTAAAGAACACCTTCGACGTTAAGCCCAAGGTTAAAAATAAACTGACACGGCTTTCCGCGCCTTATGACAAAGTGTGATCTCTGTTGTTTGGCTTGATTGCCGTATTAAGAAGCCTCAAACAGGCCAGTTTAGTGTTCTCATTAGACGACTTTTAGGTTAAGATCGAGTCTTACTATGTTGGAGTACATGTCTAAATAGTTTTAAAATTTTACAGTATAATGAGAATATCTTATAAAGATAACAAGGAAAAGTAGTAACGCGATATTTTTTGGCCTTGTTTAATAATTTTTTCATCCATTTACTATCCAAAATAGAGTCATTTTCTTTTGTATTCTGTAAATCAGAAAAATATAATTTTTCTCCATTTACAGACCTTAACGAAGTAAAACCTGGTGTAATTTCAAACGTGTATTTAAAAAAAGCCTCATTCATTTCTTTAATATATGTCTTAGCCGATCTACAATTAGAAAGCCAAAATCTTCTACTATGAGAAAATACTTTTTCATTAACTTCTTGAACAGAAGACGCCTCATAACCTGTAGTACAAGCATAAGTAAAACGTCCTAATTTTGATGCTTTAATAATGGAGCAACAAGCTAAATAAAAATGCACACTATCGCTTATATTAGAAATTTCATCTTTATCAATAAAAGCAAGAATTTCTTTTTTAAAAAGAGCGCAACCTCTAGAGAAGATTGTTTCAATCAAAAAAAGTTGTAAATCCTGATTATACCAATCTAAACCATATGATTTTGAAAATAATAAAAATTCATCACGTAAAATAGGTGATGAATTTAGAGTTATATAACCACACTTATTTTTTAGATAACATCCTGAATATGAAAATAATACATTCGTTCTTCGAAGTACATCATAATTTTTAAAAATATGCCTTTGGTGCATAATGGTATTAGCATCGACGAAAATAAAATAGTTCCCTTTAAGTAACGGAATTATTTCAAGAAAAGCTCTGCCTTTATACTCAAAATTTGTTTTGATTAATAAAACATTACTATTTACTTTGATATCCAGATCACTAATAACTATTAAATTTAAATTTTTTGTATATTGACGGCTTACCTGTGAATATATAAGATCATATTCACTTTGTGAATTTGAAAAACATATTACATCAATAATATCATCACATTTAAAACCACATAATTCATTTTTATTTTTTTGAATTATTGATATAGTGTTTTTTACCATACTTTCAAGAGAAAGTTCTTTTTTAAAAATTTCACTTGATTCTCTTGCCATTTCATAGGCCTCATTCGGATTTGAATTTGCCCAGTCTATTATTTTAATAATTCTTTTTGAGTTTTCTACTTCAGTTAAATTATTATCAATATAAAAAACACTATCTTTGAAATATTTTCGAACAAATTTATTATCATCTGATATAATTAAAGCCCCAGATGCGGCCGCCTCAAATGTTCTATTAGATACGGCCCCAGCATCGTTATGCATTGGAGAATTTAACGCTAAGCATATGCCTGCCTGGTTTATTTTTTTTAAAATACTACGACCGTCAAAAGGAATTTCTCCTTTATAACTTTTGAAATCAGCCCATAAATTACTTACGCCATATACCTTCCTAGGACCGTATATTTCTATTCTATCAGAAGAATCTAAATTTCTAAAAAGCTCCTCGTAACGCATTTTAACAAGTGCACGTTCAAAATTTATACCAACATAGAATAGTTTTCTATCCTGATGTTTTCTAGCAGGGATTGCAAAGTCAGCAGGAACTGAAGATCCAATAAATGGCACTGTACTACAAGTTATATTTGCAAATTTATCAAAAACATCACTTTCATATGTCCCAGCAAATGCATCATAAATATTAAATGCTTTTAATTCAAGTAGTGTTTGGAAATTAGCTACAAATCCTAAGGGAGACCAGTGAAAAAAAATAGAAAAAATATCAGGAAATGCGCGAATACCCAGTTCAAGGGTGTTATATGTAAAAAGAAAATCTGCATTAACAGTTTCAACAAATTTACCATTATCAATTCCGCTAGAAATTATAAATCCATTTCTATCGGCAACTAACAAAGTATGTCCAAGTTTATTAAAACAATATTCCAAACGCATTAAAGTTTCTTGTTCTGCGTTTTTCATCTCTCCAAATAAATTATAAAAAATAATTTTCATTTTATTATCCTACTTTTATAAAAATTAACTATACCTGTCATATTCGTTTGCTTTTTGAGATTCTGTTCCATTTGATAATAAAGCAACTTTTAACGATTTCTTTTCTTAAACATATACTAGACCATGATAATTATATGTATTTTGTATGCATGTATTATTTTATTTTATGGATGTAGCGAGCATCATTAAAAGAAAAAGGGGCTTCTAAAATATTAATGGGTAACTTTGCTGAAAGCATAGTCTGAATCTCCAGTGTTTAAGCGGCTTTCAGCTTTGTTCCACTTCTGTTTGGAAGTGGGATCGAAATTTTAGAGCAACAAAGCAAGATCATGTCGATGAGGTTTTGAATATTCCTATAGCCGAAACCTCTGCGAATGATGAGTTTGTTCTTGTTATTATTGGCCTCAACACGGGCGGTGCTAATTCCTATTTTTATAGTGTTTAGGATCGCCTTCTGGTGGCGACGGATCTTATAGGCAAGTTGCTTGAAGGGCTCAAGTCTGCTGTGTGTTGCTCTCCAGAAAAAAGAATTCAAGGCTTTCTCCGCCTCATCCGGATCATTGATTTGAAGAGCCTTTCTTAGCATTTCCTTAAGCGCTGAGGCCCTGAATACCTTAGGATGGAACAAGGAGATGCAGTAGAGCTTGTATTCCTGATTTTCCGTCAGGTTTTCCAGAGCCTTGCCTACGGCGTACTTGGAGCCGTTAATGGCATCTATTTCCTTTTGGAGCTTAGCAATCTCTTTCTCTGAAGGTTCGGACTTCTTCTTTTCTTCGTTAAACTTTTTGACGGTCTCTTTTCTGCAGGTAAGCCGGACCTCGTCCAAGGCTTTGATTGCCCATTCAACCACATGGAAACTATCCATGCAGCGAGTAGCATTGGGGATATATTCCTGCATAACCGTATCTATCCATCGGGCGCCGTCTCCGGACACTGTACGTATGGAGTTTCTCTGCTCCTCACAAAGCTCTTCAAAGAATATTTTTAAGATCTCAATTCCATGTCCCTCATGTGCCCAAACAACCTCATTCGTGTCATGGTTCACCACAACGGCCAGGTACTTGTAGCCCTTGCGAAAGCTCGTTTCATCAATACCGATATTCACCAAATTGTTATAGCGTTTGGTGCCGTCCGGCTCTAAGAATGCTTTGGCTCTTGAGATGCACTGCATCACCGTATACCAAGCACAGCGCATGTACCGGGAGATCATGCTCTTACTTGCCTGCAACGCCATGTAGGTAACCGTCAAATCAAACTCCTTGGTAAAGCCGGAACGATAAAAAGCCCACGGGACCTCCGCCGTTACCGTCTTTTGGCAACGCTCGCAGTACACGCGGCGCGTGGAGCCATGTAGCAATACCTGTACTCCGCCCAGATCCATTCCTCTCCAGGTTCTTTCCGCTGTTTGAGAGTCGTAGCCGCTACAGTGTTTATGGCAGAAAGGACATAAATCATCCTATCCCTTTCTGGGTCTTACCCACACGTGTAAGAAGATTTCTCCTTCTTGCATTCCTGTGCCGTTTTCAAGCTTGTAACCGGTGATGATTGTCTCGCCGAGCTTGCAATTTGTTATGGCTGATAATATTCTTTTGTCTATGGCCATGTGCGTCCCCCGTATTTTTGTTGATTAGTACCTATAAAATACAGTGACGACATGGCCTTTTCAATTGGCTGTTATTTAGCTATTTCCTATAACTACAAAAGAACTTTACCCATTAATACTTTATAAGAGCCCATTTTTTACGTCAGCTTTGCATACAGACTCTACTTTTCATCGTTCAAATTGAACATAAAACCGTTGTTCATTTTGAACGATAGAAAGTAGAGTTATAAATGTTAAAAGATAATTACAAGACACTAATAATGTCTTTTGATCCATCACTTAAGACAACACCTTTGTCATAAAGCGAAATTAACTCCGTATATGAAGTATACTCAAATGAATGAATAACTTTTGGATAAATAATAAAAAAATCACCAGCACTTATAAAATATTCAGAAGTCTCTCGCGTTTCTAAGTGAACTAATGACAACTTAAAAGAACCTGATAATATATAAAAAGCTTCTTTATTATGAACATGATAATGATTTCCACGAAGTGAATTAGAAGTGGAAGTAATATAATTAACTTGCCTCCAACCAGTACTAACCAACTGAATCAATGTCCCTCGCTCATCTGAAAATTTAAAATCAGGGTGGATAAACTCAATCAGCATTATTTATAACTCCAAGTGAATTTCATCAATATTCAACAAAGACTTAAGTTTTGTGTTATCAAGTGCACAACCTGCCGCACGCCTAGCCTTAAAAATACTTGTATTTTTTGAAAAAAGAATAGGTTTTATCAATTGCTTGTTTAATCCATATTTGTCAGCCAAAATCAAAGCTACGTCATATTTACTCATGACTTCATCACCTGCAATATTAATTATTTTTTCGCTACAACTGCCAAATTTTTCAATCAAAGCGACAAGATAATAAGCACACTGGTCAAAACTTAGTGTAGAACGAAATGAATCCTCAAACATTTCTACATTCTTTTCTGATTCTAGGTTTAACCTCAAAATATCAAAAAAATGCGGACGATCCTCAACTAGCGAATGGCCAAAAATAAATGGAAAACGAACAACATTAAATCCCTTTGCCAAGCATATTTTTTCTGCTAAAGCCTTTTGCTCGCCATACAGATTCACTGGTTTTAAGGCATCAGCCTCTGCAAATTTATAGTCTTTAGAACCATCACCGTAAACGCTATCCGTTGATGAATAATAAAAACATTTAGCTTTGTAAAAATAATTTACCACATTTGCCAAAGCAACAATATTAATATTCCAAGCCAACTCAGGAAATTCTTCAACTTTATCAGGATGATGAAATGCAGCTAAATAAATTATTTTAGTTGAATTATTTACACGCAAAGATAAAGCCTTCAGTTCATCAATATTACAAACATCAAGTTTTATCCATTCAACACGAGAATTATTAAATTTAGGACATGTTTTCGAATATGTTGCAATGACAGTTTCATTTGTCTTATCTAAAACATTTTTTATACAATATCTACCTAAAAAACCGCTTGCTCCGACAATTAAATACATAACTACCTTACCTTCATTGATTTCATTGTATCAAACCATACTCGATGTCCATCAATAAGTTGGTTTATATATGCTCTGTTTTTATATGGTAGATTCTCATTTGACAGGTTATCAATATATAACTTTAATTTATCAAACAACTCAACTCCGCATTCAAGATAACTAGACCCAGTTAAATTAATATCACGCAACCATTTGCAAAAATCTGAAGTCATTTTTGTACCCATTTCTTCGGCATATGCATCAATCCAATAATCATGGTCGTTACGTATTTGCTTAACAAGCGGTTGACCATACGAGACATAATCACCCATATGCCATGCAATTCTCTCCACAATATAAGAAGACCAGATATCATCGAATCTACCAATATCAGGAACCAAAAAATATACCGGAACGATATCTCGATAAATTGCAGTATTTTGCGAGTTAAATGGAGAATAAGTACCAGAAGCTAGCGCATAGTTATGATCTTTTTTATAACCTATGACGTCAATAGGGGCTGCCAGTCTCGTAACAGCATCCAAATCAGGATCACCTAACCAAAAACCAGCATTGACAACTGTGCGAACCTTCTTTGACTCATGCTGTATATTTTTAACTTCATCTACACGATCTATCCATGAGTAACCACGAGGATAAAACTTACGATTCTGACGATCGACCAAATCATCGCAAATATTATACCAACCAGTCGGAGATGAAATAGTATCAATGTCAATTTCTCTACCTAAGTTAAGATGTTTACCAACATAATCCTCACAAGCGAGAAAATTATCGTCATCAATTAGAACTATAATATCTGAACCTTGCTCATATGCTTTTAAAATTGCAACCTGTCTCCTTTGAATACATCCCCAAGGAATATATCCTTTTAATCTCTGGTATTTACTCAAGTAGGTTTCCTGCGCTTCTACATCCATAAACAAGACTTTGACTTTGTATTTTTCCTGCATTTTATTACAGAACTCTTTAGCCTCAATAGGCGTTTTTTTATCACCTGTAATTACAAAATCAACATTATCTTTACGATTATATTTAATTAAATCTTTTATATAATCTTCAATTAAATACGGCACATGAATTGTCGTAGTTGTAATAGTGACTTTCATATTTCTTCCTTATTATTTCTTTTAAATTTAAATTGAAATTTAATTTAAATTACACTTTTATATATATTTTACTTACACCTGCTTTAAATCCAGCCTCACGATCTGAATTTTTGTCTCCAATTAAGACGCTTAGATTTAAATCAATATTATGTTCTTTCTGTGCTTTCAATATCATACCAGGATTTGGTTTTCGATAAAACGATATTCTTTTATATTTTCCATTACCATCCGGATGATATGGACAAAAATATTCAGCTGTAATCGGACAATTTTCTTCATAAAATTTTCTATGAATAAAATTTCTTAATATAAAATAATCTTCCTCAGTATAAAACCCTTTTCCTATACCTGCTTGGTTTGTAACTATTATAATTTTATACCCATCATCATAATATTTTCTTACAAGTTCAAAGATACCATCACAAAAAACACAATCTTCAATACGATGAAGATGACCTATATCAACATTAATTACCCCATCACGATCGAGGAATAATGCTTTATTTTTTGGTTCTCCATTAATTACGTGTTTTAGTTCTTTACAAGCTTTTTTATAATCTTCGGGGATACCTATATCAATAAAGTAATCATCAGCCAGCATAAATTTAGGCTTGATATTGCTAACTTCACTTTGCAAAAAATCTTGTTCAAAAGAGAATTTCTTTGTTAAAATATTTTTAAAAAGTTCTCTTTTGATTTTATAAATTCCAGCGTTGATCAGACCTGAGCAACTTTCTTCGTTATTTTTTTCTTCAAAAGCTACAACACGATCATCTTGCACAACACATTTTCCGTAACGGTTAGCATTAGGAACTTGCTTTAAAACCATGGCAAATTTTTCATCTTTTGAAAATTCAATGAATCGCTCATAATCAACAGATACATAAGTATCGCCATTTAAAACCAAGGCTTCATCAAGCTCAAATTGCTCAAATGCTTGTTTAATCGCACCTCCTGTTCCCAGAGGCTCTGCTTCTATTGAATAGCAGATCGGAACACCTAAAAACTCACCCCCGAAATATTCCATGACTTTCTCTTTCATATAAGAGACACAAAGAACTACTTTTTCGGGATCTAGAAACAGCATTTCTCTTACGAGTAATTCAAGAAAAGGCGTCCCGTCTATATCTGCCATGGGCTTTGGGACATCTTTTACAACACTTCTCAGTCTGGTCCCCAAGCCGCCGGCCAAAATCACAACATTCATGAATTTAGACTCTTTTGCTCCTGCATCTGCATGTGGATGTAATCTAATTTTTCATACGTAGAATCCTTATAATCCTTGGGCGCATAAAGAATAATTTGACAGCCCTGATCATCAAATTTAAAAGGTACATAAATAAGATTACGCAAGGCTTTTTTAATCTGATGTTGCCTTTCTGGCGGAGCGAAAAACAACATAAAACCGCCACCGCCTGCACCTAAAAGTTTTCCACCCAAAGCACCGTTGCTACGTGCTACGCCATAAATCTCATCAACCAAGGAATTGGAGATCTGATCAGTAAGTGAGCGTTTTAACATCCAAGTCTCATGTAGCAACTCACCAAAACTATTTATATCAGTACTGTCACCTGAAAGGATCTCCGTGGCTTCTAAAACGAGTTCCATCATGCGACTTAGTTGAGCCGATTTTTGCTTGGTAGTATCTATTTGTTTTTTACAGATCTCTGATGCCGTTCTGGAGATCCCCGTGAAAAAGAGCATAAGATGATCATTAAACATCTTCTTACGCTCATCAGAAATAATGACAGGCTCTACGGAAAACTCGCCGTTGCGTTTGATATGAATAAGATTCAACCCGCCGTAAACAGCCGCGATTTGATCCTGTACTCCTACATTTTCATGCAAAACATTACGTTCGAGGTTAATTGTTTCCTTGGCCAAAGCATACTTGGAGATCATTTCACCTTGCAAAGCTTTGATAGCTTTAATCAGTCCTGCACAAAATGATGAACTTGACCCCAAACCAGAGCGCGCCGGCAGATCACATTGATTGCTAAGTTCTATTCCATGAGATACGTTGTAATGAAGCAACGCTCCACGCACTGCATTGTGATGGATCTCATTAAAATTTTCAGGAGTTTCCAATTCACGCCAAACGATGCGATTCTTCATTTCTGCATGAAAAGGAGGCAGATAGCGACAACTTATATAGTTGTAATGATTAATACTAGTTGAAAGAACACGTCCCCCATGTTCTTGATACCAAGTGTGATAGTCAGTTCCCCCCCCAAAGAAGGAAACACGATATGGTGTTCTAGTAATGATCATACCTTATCCCCAAAGAAATGTTCTTCTACTAATCCGCAGATCATATGCCCACAAGCAATATGCATCTCCTGAATATTATTTGTAATATTGGAAGGAACATTTAGAGTAATATCAGCAAGCTCTTTCATTTTGCCACCGCCATTTCCAGTAAAGGCTACAGTTGATATTCCTTTTTCCTTAGCAATCGCAAAGGCATCAAGAATATTCTTTGAATTACCTGAAGTGGAAATACCTACAAGCACGTCCCCTTTATTACCGATGCCTCTCAATGGGCGGGAAAATACTTTCTCATAACCATAGTCATTTCCTATGGCAGTAAGAGCCGAGGTGTCGGTAGTAAGACTTATTGCAGGCATGGGATCTCTGTCAAATTTGTAACGTCCCATGAGTTCTGCTGCCAGATGCTGAGAATCAGCTGCAGAGCCCCCATTACCGCAGAAAATAACTTTTCCTCCTTGTTCAATAGTTTTTATCCACAACTTAGCGATGTTTTCAATGATTTCGCTTTTTGAATCAAGTTTGCTAAAGTTATCAACTATATTACGTATTGCCTTATGAATATCAGTCATTTCTTTACCCCTTAGCGTTGCAGGAATCGTTCACCGTGTTTGATACGGGCACGCCAGTAATTGAGCAAATCTGTCATGGTCTTTTCAAATGTGATCTCAGGCTTCCAACCGGTATGAGCGGTAAACTTGCGGCAATCAGGGATCTGAAGGTCTGCATCTATGGGGCGCAAACGGTCAGGGTCAACCTCAATCCTGATCTCGTTCTTCATATCAGATTGCGAAATCAAGAAATTTAACATATCGCCTACCTTACAGGTATACGCTCCGCCGATGTTGTAGTACTCACCTGCAATTGGATTAACTGTTACTAACATGAAATATGCGCGTACTGCATCACGAACATCGGCAAATGTTCTTAAGGAATCAAGATTGCCAACCTTAATCACAGGAGGAATTTCATTACCCTCTATCATTGCAATCTGCTTAGCAAAGGTACTCTCAGCAAAGACATCTCCACGACGCGGACCGGTATGTGTAAACATACGAGTTGTCATCACCGTCATGCCATAGGCCTCAGCATAATAACGGCCGATCAGATCAGTTCCAACTTTTGATATGGCGTAAGGAGAGGCAGGATGGAAAGTGCACTCCTCATTGATCACCCCTCCCATCTGCTCAAGTTTTTCTTTCTTTACACGTCCAAAAACTTCAGACGAAGCGCAAACATGCACGATGGCTTTAGGACAATGTTTACGTATTGCTTCAAGAACACGTGCTGTTCCCTGAATATTTGTATCCAGCGTATCCAACGGAGCATCAAATGAGGTTTTTGGGTAGCTCTGAGCTGCAAGATGAAACACGTAATCAGGCTTTACTTCGGCAAACACATTGTCTATAGCGATGGTATCACGTAAATCACCGTAGACTAGGTGCACACGTTTTTTTTCATTAATATCATCTATCAAGTGGCAGATATTGTCCAATGGCGAACGCCAGCGACACATTCCAAAAATTTCCCAGTTGGTGTGTTCCATGAGAAAATCAGCCAAATGAGATCCGACCATACCAGTGATACCGGTTATAAGCGCTCTTGTCATAATTATTTTCCTATGTGATACGTTTTAAACATGAAATTTATTTCTTTGCGACGCAAGGAAATATGAAAAATTGAACGGAAAAACATCCTACGTTTTTTTCTAATAATGAAACGGCTGAATTCTGGAAAACAGCCGAATATTTTCTTGATCTTTGTAACATCTTCCTCTCTCATGTATTCGTAGGGAAAACAATGTCGTACAAATTTACTTCTAACCAGAGAACGTTCTTTATTCGACATATCTACCGATTCCATAAATTCCGAATAAATTAACGCTACCTTTTTAGATGATTCAATAAGTTTTGGTAAACGGTCAGAAATTCTATCCCACTCCCAACAAAAGTAACGCGCAGATGGAACCGTAACTAGTTTATTGGAATGCCAAAAAGCTTTAAGAACCCAAGGATTATCTTCGTAAAAAATACCTTGAGGAAAATGGATATTATTTTTAACAATTAAATCTTTACTAAAAATCTTGTCAAAAATTGCTCCGTTCTCTAGCAAGGAGTATTTATCAGCAAATGAAGAATAAACACATGATCTTTTCCAGCGAGCTTTATTTATCTCACCAAATGCAATATCTGCATTAACCCTTTCCGCAGCTTCGTAGAGTCTTTGATAAAAATCTTGTGATATACAATCATCGCTGTCGACAAAACCGATAAATTTTCCTGTAGCAACTGAAACCCCGATTTCACGGGCTCCACCTGGCCCCGTTTTTTCAGTTTGTTCTACGAGCTTTACCCGATGATCGCTTACATAAGACTTGATTTTAAGCTCAGTTTCATCTCTACCTTTTAACCAAACAATAATGATTTCAAGTTCATACAATGTTTGCTTTAAAACGGAGTCAAGACAGTATCCTATCCGAGCTTCCTTTTCATATGTAGGGATAATAATAGATATTTTTGGATTCATACAGTATATTTTTACAAATATTGAAACTTCGTCAAACGAGAAAGATCACAGAATTTTATTAAAACATACGGGGTTATTGCACTAGTGAATAACACTTATATAGCCTAAAATATCCTATATATAGATATAGTTACAAGTTAGTACTTTAGGCTATCATGAACCGAAGTATCTTTTATTCGATTTTTATAACAAGCAAGAATTAAAAATTAAGATTGGTCGCTCTTATTTTCATACGATCCGGAAGTCTCGGTTCCATCTCACGCCAAATATCCCCTACCTTTATTTTAAGTAAAGGATGAACAAATTCAGGATCAAGTTCACAAAGCGGGCATAAAACGAAGGGATAATCCTGAATATCATGACGCGGTACCTTGCACGGTGTCATGGCAACGATATCTCCATACACCAAAATATCGACATCAAGGATCCGCTTCATTCCGAAATTAGTTCCGTTATGAATCATGGGCTCTTTACCAGCCGCTTCTTCTATATCCGTAATACGATTGTAAAGATCCTCAAGACTCAGATCGGTATCTCCGCCTACAACCATATTGTAGTATTCAGGCTCTGCCTCACGAACGGCATTACTGGCCCAAACTGAAGAAACCTTAAAATTCGAAAAAAGCTTTGAAAGCTCACTCTTGGCAAAACGTAAAGCCTTCTCACGATTTAAATTTGAGCCTACGCCAAGATAAACTTTTACTGCCATGTGATCCTCTTTAATATTTGACATTTCTGTCCGACTCATGATCAAATACGAATACTGCCTTTTGAGTAATCTTGCACGATCATAATTTCAAAAAAAACATTGCAAGTATACCATTGCGCAAGATAACGGCATTAGTATTAAGACTAAATTTGCGATGTTTCTCAATTAACGAGCTCGATTCAATTCTATACCGCAAGCTCCGGCCTCCGCTACAGCATCAGGCTTTGAAAGCCTGATTTTTATGTGTGAGACCGAATATTTATTAAAGATCATGGCACAAAGCTCGTGACCAAGTTCTTCAAGCAGGCCAGCCTTACGTTTTACACAATAATCCTTAACTTCATTTGCCAACGCAAAATAATCTACTGTATCACAAACATCTCCGCTTAAGGCGGATTTTTCAAGATCACAGGTTATTTCAAGCGTTACCAAGAGATCCTGCTTTGACACTCTCTCTTTTGGAAGGATCCCGACGATGCACGAGATCCTCAGATCCTCAATAAAGATCTTATCGTTAAACTTTTTACACATGCTAATAAAATTTAGATGGCTTTTAGATCGGTTAGTGCCCATCTCGGATGTACCTTTACCTCGTATGAGCCGATCTGACCTGCCTTAAAGCGTTGCATACCGGCATAGGCGATCATTGCTCCGTTGTCGGTACAAAATTCTCGTCTTGCAAAAAAGATCTCTCCGCCTTGTTTTTTCATAAGATCTGTCAAGGCATTTCTGATGTCGGTATTGGCGCTTACGCCCCCTGCAACCACCAGACGATTAAGTCCCGTGATCTTGAGGGCTCTTTCACATTTGTTCACGAGAGTATCGGCAACGGCATCGGTAAAGCCCAGTGCTATGTCGGCTTTAACCTCCTCAAGATCTTCTTTATGCATAAGACAAGCGTTCAAAACGGCGGTTTTAAGTCCGGCAAAGCTAAAGTCACACCCGGGAGTCTTAAGCATGGGACGCGGAAAACTAAAAGCCCCGTGTTTTCCCTTTAAAGACAGCTTCTCAAGCTCAGGTCCACCCGGATAAGGGATCCCGAGAAGCTTTGCCGTTTTATCAAAGGCCTCTCCTGCGGCATCGTCAATGCTTTGTCCCAAAAGCTCATAGGATCCGGGCCATGCAACCTTGATCAGCATGGTGTGCCCGCCGGAGATTAAAAGCGCCACAAAGGGAAATTCAGGTTTGGGATCCTCAAGCATCGGAGCTAAAAGATGTCCCTCCATGTGGTGAACTGGAACTGCAGGAATATTCAAGGCCTTGGCATATGATACGGCTCCCATGGCTCCCGTGAGCAAAGCTCCGATAAGTCCTGGTCCAGCGGTATAGGCTATGGCACACAGATCCTTTGGAGAAACTCCTGCCTTTACCAACGCAAGCTCGATCAGTGGCACCAACCTTTTAATATGATCACGACTTGCCAATTCCGGTACTACACCGCCGTATTCGGCATGCATGGCTATTTGCGTATGCAATACATGCGATAAAAGCCCCTTTTCATCATCATATATCGCAACTCCGGTTTCATCACAGGAGCTTTCTATTCCTAGGATCTGCATTTTTCCCTCTTAAAATTTGGAATGTAATAAAACACGATGCTATCCTTTTTCTGTCTGTATGACAGCAGTGCTCTTATAATTGAAGGTATCATCACATCAGATCGATATTCTTCTTTGTTTAACACACTAATTGAGCGTAATTGTCCGAAAAAATCCTCATTACAGCATTTTCCCGTTGACCGCAAAGCTACAGCAAGTTTAAACCAAATATTCTTAATATCGATACGCAACGTCAAAAACGAAGCTACTAAAAAATCTGCCGCTTACGGATGATGAATTGTATGCCCCCTTGTTCAGGCAAAAAACAGGATTTAAATCCCATTTTTATGGCGTTAAATTTTAAAGTTTTTTGCAAAAGTTAGAAAAGCAGTGATAAAATACCTAAGTTTTTTAACGCCGATTGTCGGTATCTGTTTATTTAAAAGGAAGGTGGTTTTCCACATGCCAGTCATTAGAGTACGTGAGAATGAGCCGTTTGATGTGGCTTTAAGACGTTTTAAGCGTTCATGCGAAAAAGCCGGTATTTTAGCCGACGTCAGAGCCCGCGAGTTTTACGAAAAGCCTACTACTATTCGTAAGCGTGCAAAAGCATCTGCAGCCAAGCGTCACGCCAAAAAAGTGGCCCGCGAGAATGCTCGCCACAGCAGACTTTATTAATCTGTTGCCGCTTTTGTCTTAAGACTGACGCATAGGCTTAACCACTTTAGGTTATGCCGATTTCAATCAAGGCCGAAGATTTTAATCTTCGGCTTATTTTATATGTAAAAGTCTCAGATCTAACTTTCACTATTTTCTTTGCTCCAAACCGTTACAGTTTGAGCTTACATAAATTTTGCGGCAGTAAACTGTCTTTCTCTCTGTGCGTAAACAAACGCCATACGTATGAGCTGAACCCCAGAATTCACCCCCTGATGACCATAATGCCTTTTAAGCATTTGTTCTGTAGCATCACAGAGCAATTTTTGCACGTTGTCAGCCCCGCGCGCATATTTAAGCTCTATAACGAAATATCTATCAGCTATTGCAAATTCAAGATCTGATCTGCCGAAGGCATTATGCTTTTCAATGTCGACATCTACTCCGCCACCGGCCAAATACATTTGCAGATCGCATCTTAAAGAGGCTTCATCGTTAATGGGAAAGCGGGCATAATCGATACGTAGTAAAAGAGCATTCAATGTGGCGAGGATCTCCTGCGGAGAGGATTTGGCAAATAATTCCCATGACGAGATCTGCATGGCCGTATCAACATCTTTTCCAAAGAGCTCCTCTGCATACAATCTCTGCATGGATTCTGCAACCTCTGCATTAGGATAATTAAGCCTAAAGACTTTTCCTCCGGGATCGCTCCCCTTGATCGTAAGATATCCTGCCTGCAACAATAAGGTAAGATCCTCCAAGGTACTTATACTTTGACTTGAGTCGAGCACATTTTTAGATACCAGCTGATCACAGCCGTATTCCTTCGGATCCTTCAGACTGTTGTTTTTGATGTAATTTAGCAAAACGGACGGCTGTCCTGCAGAGTCATACCAATAGTTTTGAAAGCCGCGCTCGGGGAATTTCAGAAAATTTAAAACCGACCAAGGGGTAAAGACATGAGTGGCCGCGTTCTCATCAAAACAATAGCCGTCGTAGTTAACCTGCATTTTCTTAAGACAATACTCATAAGAGATGTGCAGCAATGAGGATGCTTTTTGAATGTGCGGTCTAAAATATTCTTCGATCTCCTCCTTTGTATAGCCGAGCAGCGTACCGTATCTCTTAAACAGACTGAGATCAGTTACAAAATTAGTGCCTGAAAAGATCCCGAGATTTTTATATTTGCAGATCCCGGTTATAAACATAAATCTAAATCTGGAACTGTATTTTTTCAGCTTGTCGTAAAAATCAAAAAGCTCGGTCTTGACCTCATCGAAGAGGCAACCGTCATGAAGGCAATTGTTTAGGGGGGCATCGTATTCATCAACCAGCAAAACAAATCCCCGACCGCAATCACTTATTGAAAGCATTACATCAAAGGCATCGGCAATGCTACCTATTCCGGGACTATTCAGATCCGGAAGCTCAAGCCCGGCTTTTAAAGTTGCCCTTATGAGCATGTTATGAAATTTGATCTTAAATTCCGTAAGCGTACGAAAATTACGACAATCGGTAAAATCGAAGTGCATAACCGGATAGGACGTGTCATGCCATAAATTTTCCAGCGCCAGATCTTTAAAATCTCTGATCCCGTACTTAAATAATGACTCAAAGGTACTGACTAGCAAGGTTTTGCCAAAACGACGGGGACGGGCAAGAAAATAATAGCCCTCACTTCTGGCAAGCTCAAAGATCATCTCCGTTTTATCGACGTAGATTTTTTTACGAGCACGCAACAGGGCAAAATCGGCCATACCCAATGAAAGATCGGGCAAATCGTAAGTTCCAAAATATTGCGCAGTACTCAAATTTTTCCCCATGCTCTAATGCTTTTTTGTTGATATGCTTCCCACTTAGCGCCAATCAAGTTGCAGCAAATTTTTAAAAATTTTCGGCTCTTAAAGCTTTTATAGACTCTAAATAGCCCTATCAGGTACTAAACTCTATGGAACTGGGATCAGGATCATTCTTTACATCACAATTTCAAAGCCTGTAAACAATCTCTTCGCTGCTGAATAGACAAGAGCCATCCGTATAAGTTTTTTATGTTCACATTGCTCCCCATAGTGACGCTCCTTGATTTGCTTTACGGCATCCCCGAGCATACGATTTTCATCTGACGTTTTTTTAGCAAATTTTAATTCCAGCACGTAGTATCTCTCTCCTGCCGAAAACTCCGGATCTGAACTTCCGAAGGCATTATGTTTCTCAATTTGAAGATCATCAATTCCGCCTGTTTCCAAGTACATCTGCAGGGATCCACTTAAAACAGCCTCATCTTTGATGGGAAAACGCTGATAGTCTATTTGCCCGAACGTGTAATTAAGCTTTGCAAAGATTTCCTTTGGTGAATTTGTAGCAAAGATTAAATAGGCAGAGCCTCTCACCGCAGTTGAAATGTCTTCTCCAAACAGAGCCTCGTTATACAGGTTACGCATTGATAAGGAAGCTTCTTTGTTAGGATAATTAAGAACAAATACATTTCCGGGATAAGAATTTTTGATGGTAAGGTAACCTGCCTGCGTAAGCAACGCCAAATCATCCAGCGTTTGAATGTTTTGACTTGAATCTAAAGAGGTTTTAGATAAGATCTGATCCTTCTCATATGCAGACGGATCTTTGAGACTATAACTTTTAATGTAATTTAGCAACACACTGGGACGACCGGCACTGTCATACCAATAATTTTGAAAGCCTCTTTCGGGATATTGCAGGAAGTTCAGGATTGACCAAGGCGTATACACATGAGTTGATGCACTCTCTTCAAAACAATAGCCATCATAATAAAACGCCATTGCCTTTAGACATTCCTCAAAATCCATGCCCAAAGCTTCTGATGCCCTTTCTATATACGGCGTAAAGTATTTTCTCAGCTCATCTTCCGTATAGCCCAATAATGTGCCGTGATCAGGATGCAAACTGATATCTGTCATAAAGTTCATGCCTGAGAATATGCCTAAATTCTTATAGCGGCATATTCCGGTGATAAACAAAAAGCGTAAACGATAGCTATTTCTTTTAATGCTGTCGTAAAAAGAAACAAGTTCCGACTTTACATGTTCAAATAACTCTACATTCAGCAGGCAATTATTTAACGGAGCATCATATTCGTCAATTAACAACACCAATCTTACGTTGTCTTCTAAAGAAGACAACATCTCATCAAAGGCGTCATAAATATTGCATATACCCAATCCGTCAATCCTGTTATGAAGCGACCGAAGTCAAGTTGTTTAAAA
>UMFI01022688.1_pt1 | contig 17362 bp, 15 predicted proteins | sample 1964951 | NCBI WGS metagenome assembly UMFI01 (sample SAMEA4836040, study PRJEB28245) | human gut metagenome | biome: gut microbiome; material: fecal sample | place: Denmark | collected 2008 | reverse complement strand
ATTTCATAAATGTACTTTTTCCACAGCCGGATTCACCCACAAGACCGAGAGTTTCACCTTTATACATTTTCAGGCTTACATCATTGTTTGCAAGTAATGTACGGTTGTTGGAAGCCGGGAATTTTTTTGTTATATGTTTTGCTTCTAATATTACTTCACGTTTTTCAGACATATCGCTCACCTCCAAGAGAAGGAACTGCTTCCAGTAGTTTTCTGGTATATTCATTATCTGATTCTTTCAGAATGTATTCTCTGGTTCCCTGATCTTCAATTTTTCCATCTTTCATAACGACAATAAAATCAGACATATAGGCTGCTACTCCGAGATTATGGGTTACAACAATAATACTTGTATGATACTTATCGCGAAGCTGCATCATCTGATGCACAATCTGTGCCTGAGTTGTTACGTCCAGCGCAGATGTAGGTTCATCGGCAAGAAGAAGTTTGGGCTGATATGTCATACCCATTGCAATTCCTACACGCTGTCTCATACCGCCGGAAAGCTGAAAAGGATAAGAGTGCATTATATTATCGCCCTCAGGAAGGCGCATACGTTCCAGCATTTCCACACCTTTTCTCCATGCTTCTTTTTTGGGGATTTTTTCATGTGTAAGAATATATTCTGTAAATACACTGCCTATTTTGCGGGTAGGGTTCATCATAGATCCACTGTCCTGAAAAATCATGGAAATTTCAGAACCTCTCAGTTTTCTCCATTGTGCCGGAGTGTAGGATAATAAATCTTCTCCCTCAAATATAATACTTCCGTCAACGATTTCACCCTCGCTGGAAAGAAGACCTAAAATTGCGCGAATTACAGTTGTTTTGCCGCTTCCTGATTCTCCTACAAGAGAAACAATCTGCCCCTGCTTCATATCCAGACTGAAATTCTGAACAGTCGGGGTATTTTGATAGGAGACAGTTACATTGTTTAGTTTTAGCATATCCGTTTTCTCCTCTTATTTACTTTTCGGGTCCAGGATGTCTCGAACAGAGTCTCCTAACATATTAAATACAATAACAACAATAAAAATAGCCAGACCGGGAAATATCATAAGCCACGGAGCTGTCTGCATGTATGCTCTTCCCTCATTCAGCATATATCCCCACTCAGGGGCCGGAGGTTTTGCGCCGAAACCGAGAAAGGACATGGATGCAAGCTCCAGCATCATGGAACCAATATCTGTGGCTGCTGTAATAATTAAGGTAGGAATTGCGTTGGGAAGCATATAGCGAAGTAGCATATAAGGTGTTCTGGAACCGGTTACAATAGCAGCAGATACATAATCACGGTCACGGATTTTTAATACCAGGCTTCGTGCCAGACGTGCATATTTTGTCCAGCTTACAATGACGATAGCTATGATAGCGTTTTTTATACTTGCGCCAAGAATACCTGCAACTGCAAGAGCGAGAACAAGACCCGGGAAAGCGACCATCATATCTGCCAGACGCATGATTACAGAGTCAATCCAGCCTCCGAAGTATCCTGCAATAATTCCCATAAAGGAACCGACAAGGAAAATAAGGGCAACAACGCCAAAAGTTGCGCTTAATGAGGAGCGCGCACCATAAATTACTCTTGTAAAAATATCGCGCCCCATTTTATCTGTTCCGAATATATGCTCTTTACAGGGAGGCAGCAGAGCATCTGCCAGAGAGCCTTTTAACGGGTCAGCGCCTCCTGTTATGACCGGTGCGAAAACAGCGGCAAGAACGATCAGAAGGGCAAGAACAGAGAACACAACAAAGGTTTTATTTTTTAAAAACATATTTTTCTTTTTCATGACGCTACTCCTTTAAACGCATACGTGGGTCAATATAAACATAAGAAGCATCAACAATCAGGTTGATTACCATATAAATCAGCGCAAGCCATATTACGTAGCCCTGAATCAGATTATAATCACTGGAAGTAATGGCGGAAACGGCAAGATTTCCCAGACCAGGATAGGAGAAAATAACTTCAACTACACTGGTTCCTCCGAGAAGAGAACCGATTGAAAGACCAAACATGGTAATCAGAGGAAGAAGGGAGTTTGGAAATACATTACACCAGATAATCCTTGATTTTTTAACTCCCCGAGCCTGAGCGCCAATCACGTAGTCCTGACTTAATTCATCGAGAATAGCGGTTCTGACCTGCCTTGTGTATTTGGAGGACATCGCAATAGCGAGTGTCAATGCCGGGAGAAACAGGCTCTTAAAGTCGCCTGCAGAACTGATAACCGGAAATATATTAAAATAAACACAAAATGCAAGCATTAATAACAGCCCTACCCAGAAATTTGGCATGGCACAGCCGAGAAATGTAATTCCCCTGACAAGATAGTCAATCCATTTATCTTTATAAATAGCGGAAACCACACCGAGAGGGATAGAGATAATCAGCATTAAGACCATAGACATCAGAGTAAGCTTTAAAGTTGGCCAGAGTCTTACTGCCAGAAGTTCTGTCACAGGTTTGTTCAGGCTGTAGGATTTTCCAAAATCCCCATGTAAACAATTAGAAAGCCAGCGTCCATACTGCTGAAGGAACGGATCATTTAACCCCATTTCTTCTCTGGTTTCTTCAATCATTTCTTCTGTTGGCATAACACCGGTTGCAGTATACATATTTCGTACAGGATCGCCGGGAGATATGTAGGTTAATCCGAATGTGATAAAACTGATTCCCAACAATACAACTACAATCTGCAAAAGGCGTTTAAGTAATTGTTTCTTGTTCAAAAGAATACTCCTTTCGTAAAAGTTCCCTTTTATCCTATAGTCTAAAATCCACAGGATAAAAGGGAAGTCAATTAATTATCTATCTGATTTTTTTTATTCTGCCGGAACGATTTCTGTTGACAGCCAGTAATAATCAGCAGTATGAATATGTGCGGATGCAACTTTTTTTGAATAAATCATGGAAGAGTTATAATAACCTTCTACTAAAACTGCCGCATCGTCAATCAGAATCTGCTGCATCTGGAAAATCAGATCTGCACGTTTTTCAGGATCCATTTCACCTTTTAACTGTTCAAATAATTTGTCGTATTCAGGATTTGAATATGCGCAGTAGGTACTTTCAGTTGCCCAGTTTGCAAGGTATGCAAGAGGATCTCCCGTACCAACGGTAATCCAGTTATTATTGTTGAAATCGTAATCCAATGCAGCAAGTTTGCTCCACTGGTCGTCAGAGCTTCCGTATTCCGGAACAACTCCAATGCCGATTTCTGCAAGATACTGTGTATTTGCGTCAGCAAGATCATTGAGAAGACGGTTTTCATAGGAAATATATCGAAGCTGGATATTTTCTCCGTCTAATTCACGGATACCGTCTCCGTCTGTATCTACGATACCGGCTTCATCCAGGATTTCTTTTGCTTTTTCCGGGTTGTATGTATAAGGGTTATTCAGCTTTGCGTATCCATAGGATAAAGAAGAAGGCAGTACGGAGAAGCCAGGCGTATAAAGTCCGCCGATTGTTCTGGAGTTACAGATTGCTTCATTGTCGATTGCCATAAGGATTGCCTGACGAAGTGTTTTATTTTTAAGAACACCATCAAAATTCATCCAGGAGAATCCGCAGCGTACACCGGAAGCAATATCAACGGTAAAATCTTCACTTTCTTCAAATGCCTGAATATCTGTAACATTAGTGATGTTTTCTACAAGGTCTACCTGACCGCTCTGAAGAGCCATTGTTTTTGCAGAGTTGTCTCCCATGAATAAAAGATTTACTTTATCATAAGGAACTTCTTCACAATAATATTCGTTTGCAGCCAGTGTATATCCAATACCTACACCATTAAAGTTTTCGATTTTGTATGGACCGGTTCCGATGATACCGGTATCAAAATTTTCGATGTGTTCCACATCTGTAATTCCCATAGTAGGGTGAGAAAGCTGACCCATTAAGTTTGCATATGGTTTGCTTGTTTTAATATTGATCGTATTTGCTTCATCATCAGCAGTTACTTCTGCTTCGAATTCCAGATATTTTTCAGGCTTTGCTGAGCCGGAAGGTCCCATTTCTTTCAGATAGTCAAAATACGCTTTTACTTTAGAAGGTGTAAGATCGCAGCCATCGGAAAACTTGAGACCATCTTTCAATTTGATCGTCCAGTCTGTATGCTTATCATTTACTTCGTAGCTTTCTGCAAGCCACGGTGTGATTTCCATATTGTCGTCAAATTTAAACAGTGCTTCTGTAATTCCATAACGCATGGCATTCCATCCGGCATTTTCATCTAACGTACTGTTGACCATACCATCTGTATACATAGCGCAGCCAAAGTTTAAAACTTTTTCTTCTTTTTTTGCCTGGACATTGCATACAGTAGCACTTATAGATAACATTGTAGCTGTCATTATTAATAATTTCTTTCCCTTTTTGTGTTTCATAATAACGCTCCATCCTTCTTATATATTTTTACAAATAGTCAAATAGATTGATGCAAAAAAAATGGATGCAGCCGCATCCATTTAAAATCTCATATAAAGAAGGCATAAAAAGTTAAAAAATTCCTATATGGAATTATTAATATTAACTTTTATTAATAAAACCTTCAAATATCAGAATTTCCTGTCGTCCGCAAGAATCTTTCTTAGAAATAAGCAGGTCTTCTGACTTAAGTATCAACATTCTCAGAATCTTCCCAGAGATTTACTCCAGTGATATTGTACTGAGAACTAGCTATCACAGCGACGGGATCGTACCAGATTTTCACGGGTTTCCCTTTTAATCGAAATAATCATGTATTAATTGTTAAATATTATGCCAATATCATTATCATTTCAGAACTTATTTCCCCTAATTATGACTATTTATTTTTATAATTGCATATTAGGTCAGAAATGTCAAGGATTTTTTGGAGCAATAAAATTGCGCCAGTAAATATTAATGAGTATCAAGAATGATTTCACAGGAAGCTTCAGGGAATTCCTGTGAAATCTTTTCGTTTAAAGATTTATTTGCCTTCTGAATGTGTTTTACACATATGGAATCCATTTTAACCTGGAAGTAAATGGATACCCACATTTTCCGCCCTGTTCTGGAAATATCATAGAAAACGGGCGTGAAGGAATAATTTTCCAGGATTTTCCCGGAGATTTCTTTTATTCTGTCTACTGTTTTCTGTTCCGGAGAAAACAGGAAAAGCTCTCTGAATGTGGACACCAGCATTTTAATTGTTTCAGGAACCATAAAAATCATAACGACAATGGCAATAATCTGGTCAAAATACGGGGAAAGAAATCCCAGGGACGTATTCTGCAGCTGTACAGCGATAAAAAACGCCAAAGACATTCCGAGACTGTATGCTACATCCAGCTTCCAGCCAAGTATTTCGGCTTTTACAGTAGGCGAGGAAATTTTGCGGCTCATCCATTTCATGATCAGAAGAATAATCAAACTGGCAAGACCAAGCATGAGCTGGAAAAGAGAAACTTGTCCTTTGTCAATTGAGTTACCTCCAGAAAGGAGTTTTTCAATAACGCTTGTCAGGACGCTGACAGTTACAGAGGTCATCATAATGTTTTTGATTAAGATAAAAAAAGATTCTACCTGAAAAAAACCATAAGGGTGTTTTTCTGAAATAGGGCGATGAAACAGCGGCGTTAAAAATAAGAGCAGGATAATGAAAACCAGCTCAGATGCGTCATATAGTGCGTCCATTAATGTTGACTGGGAATGGCTGTATATGGCGTAAATTAATTCGACTATGACGAAACCAACTCCAGAGAGAAATGAAAGCAGTAAAATACGTTTTTCTAATAATTCTTCAGAACGTTCACGTGAACGAGAAGACATGAATAATCACCTTCCTTGTAATAAGTTTAAGACTAAGTGTAACACTTTTTTGGAAATACGTCAAAAAACCAGAAAACCACCGGATTCGGTGGTTTTCTGAACGAATAAAGTAGATTTATCCTCTTGCGTTTTACGGTAAAACTGCCACAAAGAAGTACATGACAATAAAATGGCAGGCGCTTCCAAGCATAATAAAGATGTGGAAAATTTCGTGTGAGCCAAAGTTTTTGTGCGCTGCATTAAAGATAGGAAGCTTTAATGCGTAAATGATACCTCCAATGGTATAAATGATACCTCCTGCAAGAAGCCATCCGAATCCAGCTCTTGGAAGAGAGTGGAAGATGGGTACAAAAGCCAGAACGCAGAGCCATCCCATTCCAATATAAAGTACGGAAGAAAGCCACTTAGGACAGTTGATCCAAAGTCCTTTTAACAGTATGCCGACAATGGCAACAGCCCATACAAGAGCGCAGAGAACGTATCCTGTGCGGTTATGAAGGGCAATGAGGCACACTGGTGTGTAGCTTCCTGCTATCATAATAAAAATCATCATATGATCTATTTTGCGAAGCCTTCTGTTTACCTTTTCTGTAGAGTCTACAGAGTGGTAAAGTGTGCTTGCTGCATAGAGCAGAATCATGGTAAGTATAAAAATACTGATTGCTGCAATATGAAGGGAATCTCTGCCTCTGGCAGCTTTTACAATCAAAGGGGCAGCGCCGGCAATGGCAAGGAGCATGGCGATGCCGTGAGTGATGGCGCTTCCCGGGTCTTTTAATTTCAGTTTCATATAAGTCGCCTCCTGAAAATTTTGTATGTAGTTTTTAAAACTACATATCAAGTATATGAATACTATAACACAAATATTCTAAAATGCAAGAATAAATTTAACGCATAAAAATTTCTTCATCTACAGATACTATTTCCATAAATGGAAAGTAAAGCAAACGGAAAGTACAGTAGATGGAGGAATTTTTTTATGAAAGCAACTGGAATTGTAAGACGTATTGATGATTTGGGAAGAGTTGTAATCCCGAAAGAAATCAGAAGGACGCTGCGGATTAAAGAGGGAACACCTCTGGAAATTTTTACAGACAGAGAAGGGGAAATTATACTGAAAAAATATTCTCCTATCGGAGAGCTGAGTATTTTTGCAAAAGAATACGCGGAGGCGCTGGCACAGACAACAGGGCTGGTGGCGTGCATTACAGACCATGATCAGGTAGTAGCCGCATCAGGAGCAGGAAGTAAGGAATTTGCAGGAAAAGAAATCAGTAAAGAGCTGGAAGGGGCAATCGGAGACAGGGAAGGCATTTGTGTAAATGGAAATGAGAAAGGAAAAATCCCTGTGGTGTCAGACCAGGCAGGGAGTTTGTATTCTCAGGCTGTACAGCCTATCATATGTTCAGGAGATGCCATTGGAGCAGTAATTCTTATGGGGAAAAGCGAAAAAGATGTGATGGGAAATTCTGAGCGTCTTCTTGTGCAGACGGCAGCAGGGTTTCTGGGACGCCAGATGGAGCAGTAGATTAAATCGTTTCTGTAAGGGAGTGATATTCCTCAAGTGTCATTCCTGTAAGAGCGAGCCAGGAAGCAAGAGGTTTTGTCACATAGCGAATATGCCAGGGTTCGTAAGGAAATTCCGTGATATGTTCTTTGTTTTTCGGATACCGAAGGATAAAACCGTAAAGAGAAGCGTTTCTGGCGAGCCAGATGCCTTCTCGTGTTTCGGCAAATTCTTCTGAAAGTTCCATATTAATGCAGGGACAGGAAAGATCCAGAGCGAGTCCGCTTTGATGTTCGCTTGTTCCGGGAGGCGCAACATATGGGCTTCCTGTGAAAAGCTGCTTTTGCCGTAAATAGGAGCGGTATCCGGAGATGCCATACAGGTTTAAGCCCTCCTGACGGGCTGCGCGAAAAAGAGAAAGAGCAGCCTGTGCAGCTCTTTCTTCTAAAAGACGCTTTTCATCATCGGCCGGAGCGTCAAATGGAATGCCGGAATCAACCAGATTTGCCGGAATAAAACCGGAAGGAAGGGGATATTCTTTATTGATAAGCCGGATGTAGGTGTGATTGTCCATAAAAAACCTCCTTTCCCTTTTATGTTTATGATGGGAAAAGGAGGTTTATGACTTCCAGAGGATTACATATTACTTAAAGATTTTTCGCTCATTTCTTCCAGAAGCTCTTTTTTCATATCATAAAGCTTCTGTGACAGGTCCACGTAAACCTTTTGCGGATTTACGAAACGTCTTGACTCGTCCCAAAGAGTGTTCTGTTCTTTCTGGCAGTATTCACGAAGCTCCATAACAGAAGGAGAGGTGTAAACTCGTTTTCCGCCTTTAATAACGGGTACGAGAAGTTCGCGAAGTTCGTATGTTCCGCCGAGAATTTTTGTTTTTTTCCAGGTGTCAACAGGGTCAAAGATTACCATGGTTTCTTCCGGATTCAGAGTTTCATCTGTAAGACAGATAAGGTCTGCTTTAATTTTTCCTGTTGTTTTACTGTAAATACGGTAAACAGTCTTATCTCCGGGATTAGTAACCTTTTCTGTGTTTTCGGAAAGTTTGATTTTTGGAACAAAGTCGCTTCCTGCACTGTCTTTTACAGCGGCAAGTTTATATACGCCGCCAAAGGCTGGGTTATCGTTTGCTGTAATCAGGCGTGTGCCGACACCCCAGGAATTGATTTTTGCATCCTGAGCCTTCAGGCTCTCAATCAGGTATTCGTCAAGGTCGCTGGAAGCGGAAATGACAGCATCATCAAAGCCTGCAGCTGCAAGCATCTTATATGCTTCCTTGGACAGGTAGGCAAGGTCGCCGCTGTCAATACGGATACCATATTTTTTAGGAACAATGCCTTCCTCGCGCATTTCTTCAAATACACGGATTGCGTTTGGAACACCGGATTTCAGTACATCGTAAGTATCCACAAGAAGAGTACAGGAATCAGGATACATTTTTGCATAAGTTTTAAATGCAGTATATTCGTCAGGGAAACTCATAATCCAGGAATGGGCATGAGTTCCAAGAACAGGCACATCAAACATCTGGCCTGTGAGAACACAGGATGTTCCGGCACATCCGCCTATTATAGCAGCCCGTGCACCAAAAATACCGGCGTCAGGTCCCTGGGCGCGGCGAAGACCAAATTCCATGACTCCATCGCCTTTTGCAGCATAGCAGACGCGGGCTGCCTTTGTGGCAATAAGACTCTGATGGTTCATAATATTTAAAATAGCAGTTTCTACAAGCTGTGCTTCCATAATAGGCGCAATTACTTTTACAATAGGCTCTCTTGGGAAAATAACAGTGCCTTCCGGGATGGCATATATGTCGCCTGTAAAACGGAAATTGCTTAAATATTCCAGAAAGTCTTCTTCAAAAATATGAAGGCTTCGGAGATATTCAATATCTTCTTTTGTAAATCTTAAATTCTCAATGTAATCAATCATCTGCTCAAGACCGGCACAGATGGCAAAACCGCCGCCACAGGGGTTTGTGCGGTAAAACATATCAAAAATAACAGTCTGGTCTGTAGGGTTTTTAAAATATCCCTGCATCATGGTCAGCTCATATAAGTCTGTGAGCAGGGTAAGATTATTTGCTCTCATGCTTTTTCTCCTCTGATTAAGGTTAAAATATTCGCTGTCAGACAGCGTTTTATACTTACCTCATATTATATCACAATCTTCTGCAAAAAAAATCGTAAAAAAAATAAAAAAATTTAAAAAAAGGGGTTGATTTTTTTGAAAGGGTAGTATATAATACCATTTGTCGCAAGCGATAAGAAACAAAAACAAAAACACATAGGGCTATCGCCAAACGGTAAGGCAACGGACTCTGACTCCGTCATCTCAAGGTTCGAATCCTTGTAGCCCTGCTCAATGAACCACTTCTGAGGAAGTGGTTTTTTGTTTACCAGGAAAGTAGTACATTCTGTACAGCCTTTCCTGGTAAACAAAAAACGCTCCGCGTAGATTTGATGTGGACATTATGGTACAATGTATATAATAAAATTGTAATGTACTAAACTATGGAGAGAGGTGGATAAACTCAAACCATCTAAATATTTGATTGACACTGCCATTCAGAATATTGAAGGTAAAATTACGTTGAAAGAAGCGCAGAATCTTATTGACATCTACTATAAAGAAAGACCGGTGCATTTATCTGATGATGAACGTACCGAAGAAGCAGATAAGGTATCTTCCCGTATTGCAGAAATCCTTTCAGAAACAGCGTTTTCGTTTTCTCCGAATGAGTATATCTCTATCCATCGAAAACTTTTTCATGGTATTTATAAACATGCCGGAAAGATTAGAGATTATAACATTACAAAGAAAGAATGGGTACTTGATGGAGCGACGGTTATGTATGGCAGTGCTTCGGAACTGATGGCAACCCTTGAATATGATTTTTCACAGGAGAAAGATTTTACCTATAAAGGTCTTTCAATGGATGGGATTATTCATCACCTTGCAGTATTTATTTCAAGGCTATGGCAAATCCATATCTTTGGTGAGGGTAATACAAGAACAACGGCAGTGTTTTTTATTAAATATTTGAGACTTCTTGGCTTTTCTGCAACTAATGATATTTTTGCAGAAAATGCATGGTATTTCAGAAATGCACTTGTTCGTGCTAACTACACAAATCTGCAAAAAGGAATTTACGAAACGACAGAATATCTTGAATTGTTTCTCAGAAATTTGCTTTTAAACGAGAAAAATGAGCTTCACATAAGTGGACTTTTGAAGGAAGAAAAAGTGGACATTAGAGAAGGGAAAGTGGATATTGAAAGAGTTCTTTCTGAAAAAGGGAGTGATTTTTCGGTAAAAACAACTGCCCATATTCATAAACTTTTTGAGAAGGTTGACTTTAACGGGATATTCGGCAGAAGTGTAGTTATGGAGTTGCTTGAACTGAAAGAATCAGGTGCGTCCAAATTTCTTTCTAAGCTAGTGCTGACAGATATTATAGAACCAGTATCCGGTCACGGAAAAGGAAAGTATAAATTTAAGAAGCAATGATAATGAATGCGGATAAGTTTAAATTTTCGATAGGTCGATTCTGACTCCGTCATCTCAAGGTTCGAATCCTTGTAGACTTGCTCAATGAGGTATCTTCGGAAGAAGGTACCTTTTTTCGTTGTGAGGAGAAAATAAATGGGGTATAATATTTAATATGATTTGATATGAAAAAACGCAGACAGAAAAAGGAGAATAAAATATGAGAACAATAAAAGCAGAACCATTAACAAGAGAAACATTTGCGCCATTTGGAACTTTTTATTCTATGACAGAGCCGGAGGGGTATTCATTAAACGGAGAAATTCACAGATTTTTCCCGGACAGAATCGCGGAGACATATACAACCCGAATTGGATTTTCTCCCATTCTCGTAAAGAAACCGGAAGAAATGAAGGTTACGCAGGTGGAATATCACACAACTACACCGGAAATGATTCTTCCCCTGAATGACGATATGATTCTTCATGTTGCGCCGGCGTCAGGCGGTACACCTGTAACAGAGTATACAAAGGCGTTTGTTGTGCCGAGAGGAACGCTGGTAAAGATTTCTACAGCTATCTGGCATTTAGCGCCTCTTCCTGCACATGAGGAAGAACTGCAGGCAATGATTATTCTGCCGGAATGTACATATGCAAATGACTGTACAGTGGTGGATTTAAAAGAAGAAGAGCAGTTTGTGATTGAACTGTAATTTACGCCGACAGGAGAGAATAAATGTCAAATATCATAGAAATAACAGATTTTACAGCTCCGGAGCTTGATGTTTATGCAAGACTTTCAGAAGGACAGCTTTTAAACCGCCATGAGCCGGAAAAAGGAATGTTTATCGCGGAAAGTCCAAAGGTAATCGAAAGGGCGCTTGATGCAGGCTGCATTCCCATATCTTTTCTGGCGGAGAGAAGGCACGTGGACGGAGAGGGAAAAGAACTGATAGAGCGGTGTGGAGATATTCCTGTTTATACAGCGGAATTTGACGTATTAACACAGCTTACAGGATTCAATCTTACAAGAGGAATGCTCTGTGCCATGTACAGACCGAAACTTCCGTCAGTTGAGGCAGTCTGCGAAGGAGCAAGACGGATTGCCGTATTGGAAAATGTGGTAAATCCTACGAATATAGGGGCTATTTTCCGTTCTGCCGCAGCGTTAAATATAGATGCGGTGTTATTGACGCCGGACTGCAGCAACCCTCTTTACAGACGGGCGATTCGTGTGAGTATGGGAACGGTTTTCCAGATTCCGTGGACGTTTCTTTCCTGTGGAACAAAGAAAAATGAAAAGAATTTATGGCAGCAGGAAGGGGTAAAACTTCTTCATAAGCTTGGTTTTAAAGCAGCAGCGTTTGCTTTGAGAGACGATTCCGTGGGGATTGATGACCCGAAGCTTATGGCAGAAGACCGGCTTGCGATTATCCTTGGAACAGAAGGGGACGGACTGGCTTCTTCTACGATTGCAGACTGCGATTATACAGTGAAGATTCCGATGTCCCACGGGGTAGATTCTCTGAATGTGGCGGCTGCAAGCGCTGTGGCGTTCTGGCAGCTGGGGAATAAATAAAAATAACAAAACGGAGGCGCAAAATGAAATACAGTTTCAACAGTCGTATCAGATACAGTGAAACAGGCGAAAATGCCTGTCTGACCCTGCCGGGAATCCTGAATTATTTTCAGGACTGCAGTACCTTTCACTCAGAGGCGATCGGGCAGGGTATGAAAAAAATTAAAGATAGAAACAGAGTTTGGGTGCTGTCTTCCTGGCAGGTGGTGATAAGCCGTTATCCCAGACTTGGAGAAAATGTAAAAATCATTACGTTTCCATATGAGTTTAAGGGTTTTCTGGGAATGCGAAACTTTGTTATGGAAACAGAAGACGGCGAGCGTCTTGCCTGGGCAAATACTTACTGGAGCAACATCAATATGACAACAGGACTGCCGGAAAAGCTGACAGAGGAGGATGTGCAGGGATACGACCTGGAAGAGAAGCTGGATATGGAGTATGCGCCGAGAAAAATCGCGATTCCAAAGGAATGTACAGACGGTCAGAGTTTTTCTGTTCAGAAGCATCATCTTGACACAAATCATCATGTAAATAACTGTCAGTACATACAGATGGCTGAGGATTACCTTCCGGAAGGTTTTTACGTAGGGCAGATGAGAGCAGAATATAAGCAGCAGGCGAAGCTTCACGATGTGATTTTCCCGGCAGTACACAGAGAAGAGGGAAAAGTTCTGGTGCTTTTAAATGATGAAAGCGGCAAGCCGTATGCAGTTGTAGAGTTTACAGGAAAATAAAATACAGGAGGGGTTTTATTATGGTAAAAATGGGTTTTATAGGAGCAGGAACCATTGCTGTAACAATGGCGAATACCATTAAAGAAATGGATTGTGTGGAAGCGTATGCTGTATCTGCAAGAGATTTAAAGAGGGCGCAGGATTTCGCAGAGAAATATGGTTTTGAGAAGGCGTATGGCTCTTATGAGGAAATGCTGGCAGATAAAGAGGTACAGCTTGTATACGTTGCAACGCCTCATTCCCATCATTATAAACATATAAAAATGTGTCTGGAAGCAGGGAAAAATGTGCTGTGTGAAAAAGCATTTACCGTAAATGCACATCAGGCAAGAGAGGTTTTTGCCCTGGCAAAAGAAAAAGGACTTTTGCTTACAGAAGCAATCTGGACAAGATATATGCCTTCCAGAAAAATGATAGATGATATTGTGGCAAGCGGCGTAATCGGAGATGTGACTTCCCTTACTGCAAATCTGGGATATGTGATAAATCATGTGGAACGTATTAAAAAACCGGAGCTGGCAGGGGGAGCGCTTCTTGACCTCAGCGTATACCCCATTAATTTTACGCGCATGGTCTTTGGTACAAATATAAAAGAAGTGACAGCCCAGGCAGTCTTTGAAGGCGGCGTAGACATGATAGACAGCATTACCATAACGTATGAAGACGGAAAAATGGCAACGCTTCAAAGCAACGCTTATGCAGCTACAGACAGAAAGGGAATGATATTCGGCTCAAAGGGCTATATTGAAGTGACGAACATTAATAATCCGGAAAGGATTCGTGTGTTTGATAAAGAGCATAAAGAAGTGGCGGAATATTTCCCGCCGAAACAGATAAGCGGATATGAGTATGAGGTAGAAGCCTGTGTCCGGGCAATGGAAAACGGTGAGCTGGAATGTGCCGAGATGCCACATGAAGAAAGTGTTCAGGTAATGGAGCTGATGGATGGAATCCGGGAATCCTGGGGATATGAAATTCCGGAAATTAAATGAGTAATTTCCTGTAGCATAAAAAAACATCTTGACGGAACAAATGTATGGTAATATAATGAAAAAAGAACAGATGTACGTGATAAGGCGTAATATATGTTCTGATATTAAATACGTTTGAACCGCAGAGATGCAGAGAAATGAGGAACTTAAGGCGGAGAGCCGGGGATAAGATTCTGCAGATGCAGGATTTTTCCCGGCTTTTTATTATGCTATGGGAAATTACTCCGTAATGTTCCATAGCAGTAAAAACAGGAGGGATTTTTATGAATGGGGAAAAAAGTGAACTGATACGTATTGGAGAGACAATCTACAGACTTCGAAAAAGCAGAAAGATGTCTCAGAAGGAGCTGGCAGAGAAGGCGGAGATTTCCGATGTGCATCTTTCCAGGATAGAAAACGGGGCTGCGTGTATGAATATTCTGACCCTTGTAAAGATTGCAAAAGCCCTTTCTGTGACGGAAGGAGAGATTTTTGATTTTAAATAGAAAATAAATTTGAAATTTAACTTGTATGTTATTCTAAAAAGAATGAATGTTTGTTATCATAATCGTGCAAGGAGCTACCAAAGAAAAAAATCAAAAGGAGAAAGCACGATATGAAGAGAAAAGAATTAAAAGAAAGACGAACAGAAAACACAAAAGTATTTGAAAACCAGGACCATTCTGTGACTGCTCAGATTTATTTTGAGCCGGTCCACTATGAAAAGGAAGACGGAGCCTGGGAGGAAATGGATAACCGCCTTACAGAGGAAGAGGCAGAGTTTTCCAATGAAAAAGGAAAGTTAAAGATTCGCTTTAAGAAACAGGCGAAAGAGAAAGACACCATCTCTATTACAAAGGACGGCTGCCGTCTTGACTGGGGACTGGAAGGCGCTTTTAAAGTAAAATCCCAGTCTCCGGACGAAGAAACAGTCCTTTACCCGGAAGTATGTAAGGATACAGACCTTCGATGCCGCGTGTTTGGAGAAAAGGTAAAAGACGACCTGATTTTAAAAACAAAAGAAGCGCCGGAGCAGTTTACTTTCCGTTACCGTATGAAAGGACTTATCCCTTCCCTTGTGGGAAATACGGTACGCTTTTCCACTCCTGAGGGAGAAGAGGTATTTTGTTTATCTGCTCCATATATGAAAGACGGGGAAGGAAAACGAAGTGAAAAGATTGCTCTGTCTCTGGAAGAGGGAAAAAATAAAGAATGCCTTGTGACCCTTATCCCGGACAGAGAATGGCTGGAAGCGCCGGAGAGAGTATATCCGGTTGTGGCAGACCCGGTAATTACTACTTCCAAAAAGAGGGAGGAGATTGAAGACGCTCATGTGGATTCTGTCAATGAGACAGACCATTATCCGGACAGTATTATTCTGAAGACCTGGGGCGGAGACAACATTCAGAGAAGCTTTGTAAAATTTAAACTGCCGGAAATCAAAAGCGGCGACATGGTGATTAACGCAAGGCTTGTTCTGGTATCCTTAAAAGAAGATAACCTGGAGCGTACTATTTCCGTACACCGGGTTCTTCAGAACTGGGCTTCTTCTACTATTAACTGGAACAACGCTCCTCTTTTTGGAGATACAGTAGAGGATGTCTGCAAATTTACAGCAGATAAGCAGAAATATATTACAATGGACATTACCCGCCTTGTAAAAGACTGGTATGAAAATGGAAAAAACTACGGTCTTATGTTTAAGGAATATCTGGAACTGAATCGTTATACGGAGTACCTTTCCGCTGACTGCGATAAGGATTATGAAGATATGCGTCCCCGTATTGATATTTCTTATGTAAATTATTCCGGGCTTGAGGACTATTGGACTTACCACAGCCAGAGTGCAGGCAGGGCAGGCGTTGTCCATGTAAATGATTACAATGGAAACCTGATCCTTTCCCATGCAACAGCAGAAATGGGAGGAAGCCGTATGCCGGTGTCTCTTTCCCAGGTGTATAACACAAATGACTGCAATACAAACCTTGGTTATGGAAAAGGCTGGCGTTTAAGCTTTCACCAGACAATCAAAAAAGTAAATATTGGGGGAACGGATTACTATCAGCATACAGAAGGAGACGGAACGGTCCATTACTTCTATAAGAATACAGAGAAGAATAAATGGATGGACGAGTCCACAGAAGACCTTACCCTCAAAGTGGCTCCATCTTCCGATATGGGGTACATGATCGAGGATAAGGAAAATAACCAGATGATTTTTGATAAGACTGGTTTCCTTACAAAAATCCGTGATAAAAACGGCAATACCACACAGATTGAGCACGCGGAAAACCGCATTACAAAAGTAACGGAATGTACAGGCAAGCGTTCCTTTGTCTTTACTTATGACAGGAACAGCCAGGGAAAAATGACTCATTTGAAGAAGATTCAGACTCCGTCAGGAACGATTTCCCTTGATTATAAGGGAGAGGATATGACACGTATCACAGACATAGACGGGGCAAGGGCAGATTATACTTATGATGGAAGCCACCGCCTTACAGAAGTGTGGAACAGGGTTGACGATTATAAGCTCCGTTACAGTTATTCCGGAACAGGGGCGCACCGTGTGAGGAAAATTGAAGAGCGCGCAGGAGAGACAGCAGGGGACAGCCTTTCTATCACTTATGGATATAACAGCACAAAATATGTAGACCGGAAAGAAAAAACAGAGATTTACCGCTTTAATAACAGTGGAAATCTTCTCCATGTGCATGATGGCTTCGGTCATGCTGCAAGCGCGAAATTTAATAAACAGGGAAATCAGGTAAACCGACTGGAAAACGAGACAAAGCTTCAGGATAATATTGTGCAGCTTCTCCGTGATCCGATTATGGAGGAGATAAAGGATTCCCCCTGGTATTCCAGTGTATGTGCAGGAAATATTGTGACAGCGGCGAGAAATGCAGACGCTCAGCACTGCGAGGTGGGAGCGCATTCCCTGAAACTGACAAGCACGAAGGAAAGCGGTTATGGTTACTGGAGACAGGACGTAAAGGTGAAAAAAGGAGAGACGTATACATTTTCCATGTATGTGAAGGCGGAAATTTCTGCTCTGGAAAGTGTGGGTAAATGCTTCCTCCGCGCCCAGTGTTATGACAAAGACGGAAAATCCATGCAGTATGACAGTGAATCCGTCCGCCGAACAACAGATGGGTTCCTTCAGCTTTCTGTATTCTTTACTGTGCCGAAAGATGCAAAAAACGATACGGTAAACTTGTATCTCCATCTTTATCATGTAAAAGGAACACTTTACGGAGATGTGGCG
>UMFI01035585.1_pt1 | contig 18274 bp, 15 predicted proteins | sample 1964951 | NCBI WGS metagenome assembly UMFI01 (sample SAMEA4836040, study PRJEB28245) | human gut metagenome | biome: gut microbiome; material: fecal sample | place: Denmark | collected 2008 | reverse complement strand
AAAAGATGGAGTTAAGTCATATACTTGTAAAGATTGTAAGAGAACAAAGACAGAAACAATCAAAGCTTTAGGACATGGTTATTCAAATGATTGGACAATTGATAAAAAAGCTACGTGTCAACAAGAAGGTAGTAAGTCTCATCATTGTTCGAGATGCGGTGCTAAGAAGGATGTTACTGTAGTTTCAAAAGTTGCTCATAATTGGTCAAGTTGGAGTGTTGTGGAACAGGCCACAACTAAGAAAGAGGGAAAAGAAAGAAGAACTTGTAGATCTTGTAATGCGAGAGAAGAGAGAAGCATCTCAAAACTTAAGGTTGAAACTCAATCTATGTATCGTTTGTATAATTCAAATAGTGGAGAACATTTCTATACAGCAAATGTAGGTGAAAAGAATCATTTAGCTAATATAGGCTGGATTTATGAAGGTATTGGATGGAATGCTCCTAAAAAAGTGATTATCCTGTATATCGTTTATACAATGGTAATGGTGGAGAACACCACTATACAATGAATAAAGCTGAAAAGGATATGTTAGTAAGAGCTGGATGGAAATATGAGGGTATTGGCTGGTATTCAGCAGATCCAAAGGATAGTAATAGTATTCCGTTATTAAGAGAATACAATCCAAATGCTTTTGCGAATAATCACAACTATACAACAAGCAAACCAGAACATAATTGGTTGATTAGCTTGGGTTGGAAAGATGAAGGAAAGGCTTGGTATGCATTGAACTAGGAGGGAATTAAAAGTGAAAAGAAATTGGAATAATGTATTGAAGTATTTTATATGTTTTGTATTGGGGTTGTCTTGTTTTGGACAAATGAATGTGTATGCTCAAGAAGAAGATAGTAATGTTGATGAAATTGGTGAATCTTCTTATGCATCAGATGTTGAAACTAAAGATGAGTATGATTTAGATGAAGATTTAAATCAGCCTGTAGAAGGAGCTAATGGGCCTATCTATGGATATGATGAAAACGCAGAGGATGGAGGTATTGCTTCATATTCTTCAGATGATGCGGTTCGAGTTGGGGATTGGAGTTTCTATTTAGATGACACAGGTGAATATGTTTTAAATGGCTATTATGGTAGTGATTCTTCAATTACCTTACCTGAAACGTTGGATAATCATATATTGACTAAGGTAACGTTCTTGTGGAATCATTTACCTAATACTGTAAAAGAAGTAACAATACCTAAAAATTATGATGAAATTTTTAACTATTGCTTTGAGAATTCAAGGGTTGAAAAAGTTGATTTTGCTCCGGATTCTAATTTGACTGAAATAGGTACTGGTGCATTTAACAATACTCCATTAAAAGAATTTACAATGCCGGATAATTTGTTGAAAATTGGAGAAAATGCATTTTCGAACACTTTACTTAAGAAAGTAACTTTTAACAATAAGCTTCAATTGTTTGAAGAAACTACGAATATTTCATCAGGAGATAATAAATTTAGGAAGACAACACATTTTAATCCTTTTGCGGCGGCTCCTACGGGATTGGAATTTGTTGTTAGTGATAGTTGTCAAAACTATAAGTTAGTTGATGGTGCATTGTTGTCAAAAGATGGAACTATCTTATATGCTCAATTGTCAAATTTAAATGGTGGTACATACACAGTGCCGAATGGTGTTCAAATTATTGGTGCTTATGCGATGTCATTAAACTATTCATTCAGTAATATCAATATACCGAATAGTGTGACTACACTTGAAGATTATTGTTTGAGTGATACGGCAATTCAAAACTTACAAATGCCAGATTCTGTTGTACATGTTCAACGAGGAATTTGTGAAGATTGTGAGGATTTAACTTCATTAAAAATTAGTGATAATCTTGAAGAATTAGGTGAAATGGCTGGTTGGGAAACTTTTTATGGTTGCACAAACTTAACAGATGTAACATTAGGTTCAAAATTAAGAGTGATTGGAAATGCGAGCTTTGCGGGAACAAAGATTACTTCAATTCATATTCCGGATAGTGTAGAACAAATCAATTTTGGCGCTTTTTGGGGACATTAGAAGTTTAAAAAGTGTTACTGGATGTAAAGGGTTGAAAGAAATATATAGATTGGCATTTAGATATGCAGGTATTACAGATTTTCCATTTGGAGATAAGTTAACATATGTTTCAAATACTGCATTCTATGGATGTAATTTTGAACCTAAATATCCTTCTTATTTGGAACAAGCAGGAGATGGATATTATGTGTTTGATGGTAAATTGGCTGTTAAAGCAGATAATAATTATGATTATGCGTATGAAGTTTTAAACCTAGTAAATCAAGAAAGAAGTAAAGCTGGATTACAAGCACTAACAATGGATAAAGATTTGTTAGATGCAGCAATGTTAAGAGCTGCAGAAATATCTGTATTATTTAGTCATGAACGTCCTACGGGACAAGATTGTTATACAGCTTGTAGTAAAATGACGGGAGAAAATATTGCCATGGGACAGATGAATCCGACTTATGTAATGAATAGTTGGATGAATTCAAGTGGCCATAAGGCAAATATTTTAGGATCAAATTTTAAATCGATTGGTATTGGATGTGCATATATAAATGGTATTTATTATTGGGTACAATGTTTTGGAAACAATGATACAAATAGTTTTGCAAAACCTCAAAATACAAAAAATGCTGTAACACAATTTTCTTTCATTAAGAATTATTTGGATTCAAATGGTGTTAGCTTCTCTATTGAACCGGCTGCTCCGGAAGGAAATATGATGGCTGATCAACAAAAATGTTATGGTAGCACAAAAGAATATGCTTTATTTGTTGAACATACAGATTCACGTATTGTTTCCATTATTGATAATTCATGCATTTCATGGGTTTTAGCAGGTCCAGGAACCGTTAAATCAAATGATATTAATGTTACAGTTACAGCAGAAAGAGCAGCAGGTATGACTTTATCAGCTGTCATTGGTAATACAAGTAATAAAATAGTAGCCAATAAAACAGTAAGCTTTACAGATCACTATTGGACTATTACAAAAGAAGAAACCAAGGCAACTTGTACAAAAGATGGACTAGCAACATATACTTGTAAAGATTGTAAAAAGACAAAGAAAGAAAAAGTTAAAGCATTAGGTCATGACTATTCTACTGAGTGGACTATTGATAAAAAAGCTACGTGTCAACAAGAGGGTAGTAAGTCACATCATTGTAAACGTTGTGGCGATAAGAAGGATGTTACGGTAGTGTCAAAAACAGATCATAATTGGTCAAGTTGGAAAACGGTTGTTAAGCCTACAACTACAAGCGAAGGAAAAGAAGAAAGAATTTGTAAAACATGTAATACTAAACAACAAAGATCTATCGCAAAACTGACTGAGACTGTTGTAGAAACACAAAAGATGTATCGTTTATATAATCCAAATAGTGGAGAACATTTCTATACGGCAAATGCAGGGGAAAAGAATCATTTAGCAAATATTGGCTGGATTTATGAAGGCATTGGCTGGATTGCGCCTAAAACAAGTGATTATCCTGTATATCGTTTATACAATGGTAATGGTGGAGAACACCACTATACAATGAATAAAGCTGAAAAGAATATGTTAGTAAGAGCTGGATGGAAATATGAGGGTATTGGCTGGTATTCAGCAGATCCAAAGGATAGTAATAGTATTCCGTTATTAAGAGAATACAATCCAAATGCTTTTGCGAATAATCACAACTATACAACAAGCAAACCAGAACATAATTGGTTGATTAGTTTGGGTTGGAAAGATGAAGGTAAGGCATGGTACGCATTGAATAAATAATTATCAGTGATAAAATGTATTAAGCAAATAGAATTGTTTTAGTTCGTCATTAAGACGTAAGACTTTTCCGCTTTGGAAAAGTCTTTTATTGTGAGGGTTAAAGGGTATGTTATTTCCAAGTGAAGTGTTTTTGTTTCTATTTTTACCTTTCGTATTAGCTGTATATTATCTTGTGTTGAGAAAACATACGGTAGGTAAGAATATATTTCTATTTATTATGAGTTTATTATTCTATGCATATGGAGAACCAAAATATGTGTTCTTGATGCTGCTTATGATTTTGTTGCACTATGGATTCGGATTATTAATCAATAGGTATTCGAACAATAAAAAAATGCAGAAGTTGATTCTATTCTTAATGGTCGTAATCGATGTATGTACATTGGGATATTTTAAGTATTTGAATTTTATTGTTTCTATTTTTACAGGTAAAGCAGATATGTTTAAGATAGCTCTTCCAATTGGAATTTCTTTCTTTACGTTCCAAGCTATTTCTTATGTAGTGGATGTATATCGTGGTAAGGGGAAGGTACAAACTCAATTTTTAAATGTTGGTCTGTATATTTCTTTATTTCCACAATTGATTGCAGGTCCTATTGTGCGTTATGAAACTGTCGCAAATGAAATAGAGAATCGCAAAGAGAATTTGAATGATTTTGCGGTGGGTGTAAATCGTTTTATTATTGGTTTAGGCAAAAAGGTATTATTAGCCAATCAATTTGCGGTTGTTTCGGATACTGTATTTGGAAATGTAACAAGCACAGGAACAACCAATTCATTCTTATTATTATGGATGGGAGCGATTGCGTATACACTTCAAATCTTCTTTGATTTTGCCGGATATTCGGATATGGCAATTGGTTTGGGTCGTATGTTTGGTTTTCATTTTCTAGAAAACTTTAAATATCCATATATTTCTAAAAGTATTTCAGAATTTTGGAGAAGGTGGCATATTTCTTTACAAACATGGTTTAAAGACTATATTTATATTCCACTAGGTGGTTCTAGAGTAAATAGCAAGACTCGTTTAGTATTCAACATTTTTATCGTATGGTTTTTAACCGGTGTTTGGCATGGTGCAAACTGGACTTTTATTGTATGGGGACTCATGTATTTTGTGCTATTGATTCTCGAAAAGTTTTTTCATATAGATGAGAAAATGGGAATGTTTAAAAACCTATATACAATGTTTTTTGTCATGATGGGATGGGTGTTGTTTAGAAGTGATAGTTTAAGTGCAGCGCTCGTATATATTCGTTCTATGTTTGGATTTGGTTGTAAAGGATTTATCGATGCTTATGTTATTCAATATTTTAAACAATATATTCTATATTTTATAATGGGTATTCTTTGTTATTTTCCTATTTTTAAAAATATCAATCGTATATTTAAAAAGAATATGGTTTATAACTTGTTGTATGTCGTGTGTATGTGTGGAATCTTGTATTTGAGTATTATCTTTATTTTCTCGAATGCATATAATCCATTTATTTATTTTAATTTCTAGGAGGGCACCATGAAAGAAAAAATAATAATGTTCGTATTTTGTTTCGTGATTTTTGGAATATCCATTTCAACATTATTTAATCAAACTGTTTCTTTATTTAAAAAGGATGAAAAGGTGAGTGATGTTGTTAAGGGACATGAACTAGAAACAAAGAAAGACAAATCAGGTGTAAAAGGAGCCGTAGATTCTTTTACGTCGAATTTAACGGGTAAAAAAGAAGGGGCAAAAGCAGCTAGTGAAGTAACAAAGAAAACTTCAGGAAATACATATATTGAATCGACTCAGGTATTACTTGGAAAAGAAGATTGGTTATTCTATAAAACGACAGAGGATGGGGATCCGATTTCAGATTATCAGGGTACAAATCATTATGATGAGGCTACAATGCAGGCAGTTGCAGAAAAGTTAATGAGTGAAAGAGATCAATTCACAAATTATGGAATAGATTTCTATATTCTTTCGATTCCAAATAAATCGAGTGTGTATCCTGAATTTATGCCAGACACAATTGAAAGAAAAGATACTACATCAAAGACAGATTTATTGATGAAGTATTTAAAAGAGAATACGGATTTAAATGTAGTAGATGCAAAACCATCACTTGTAAAAGCTAAAAAGAAAAAACAGGTTTACTATAAAAGTGATACACACTTTAATCAAATAGGTGCTTTTGTGACAGTACAGACATTAAAGGATAAGATTGATGGTAAAACAGATTCTTTGAAGGATGTTAAGTTTGGCAAAATCACAAATCATTATTCTGGAGATTTAGCACGTTTATGTGATATGCAAGATACATTCAATAATGATACTCAATATCAATTGGATGCGGCTACAGTAAACACGAAAATAAAATCAAATAAAAGAATATTAGTAATAGGAGATTCGTATTCAGATGAAATGTTGAGTATTTTAAGTCAATATTTCGCAGAAGTACAAACTGTAAACATTTGGTCTTTTGAGCCGAGCTTATTAGATGAATATAAACCAGATATTGTAGTATGGGAACATGCTGAAAGATATACGGATCGTTTCAATTGGATCTCGTTATTTGGATAGAGTTGTTAACAAAATGTGAAAAGTTATAAATATATACTTTAATTTAAGAAATATCATATTATTCAGTAGCAAATAATACCATTCTTTGATATAGTTGAAGTAGAGTTTCACCTATAGAAAGGAATAAATTATATGAGGAGAATTTTAGGTGTATTTATGGCGTTGTTTATGTTTTGTGTACCAATGGGTATACAAGCAGATGAGGAGGTGTTATCTTTTGAATATACAGGTCAAAAGATAAAAATTGATGGTGCGACTGGTTATTTTTCTACTATGGGACCATTAGAAGATGCTCCAATTGATTGTGGAAAGTATTTTGCGGTTACTGGTGGTAGATATGTTACTTTTGAGATCAATCCTAAAAAAGTGCTTGTAAATGTAAGTTACAACAAGGATTGGAGAGAAGGAGATTCTGAAGAAAAGAAATATCTGTGTAAATTCGATGGTGATTATGAGTTGAAATTAAGAATTCTACCAAACGGAAACTTTGTATCATTTGATCGTTATGATGGTAACATTGATTTTCAATTTGAGCCAAAGAATGAAAAAGATGTTCCAGTTGGAAAGACAAAGATTACACATTCGGATGTAGAAGTTGTTTACTACGAAGATGGATATAAGATTGATAGTGGTAGAAGTGATATTGAACCAATCTTGTTAAAAGATGCGGGAGAATATATTGTCAGTTTTGATGCGGATTCTAGGTATTATGAATCCATTCCATTCAAAGTAACCATTCTTCCTAAAACTATTGAATTGCAATTACCAAACTATCAAAAATATGTTGGAGAAAAAGATCCAATATTAGAAACAGATGACTATATTTTGATCAGAGAACCTGGTGAAGAAATTGGAAATTATAAGCTTACTGCACAGAGTAAGTCAAAGAATTATATATATGAAATTATTGCAAATGATACATTCACTATCTTTGATTCAAAGCAACAAAGCATAAGACCAGAAGAAAAGAAAGATCAATTATTATCTGTAAATGCTTCGAATAAAGATAAGAACAAATATGCAAGTGCTACAGATATGGAATCAAATAAAGATATAGAAACCAAAGTAGATAAAGAATCTCAGAAAACAGAAACAAAAGTTGTAACAGGTGTATCAATTTTAACTTCAATGTATTATTCGATGATGATATCTAGTATTGCAGTGATAATGTATATCTTAATAAAGAAAAGAAATGTTAACAGTTAAATAGCAAGAGAAAATGAGCCTTCGCTTCTAGATTAAGTGAAGGCTTTGATATTTTTAAATGACATAATAAATTAACAAATGATGCTATTTTGCTATATTGATAAATGTATGCTAAAATTTATTAGCGTATAACACGTGTTTAACGTATTAGTTAATTTAAGAGAATCTCTTGATTGTTGAAGATATACATATGAATTTTCAGTTGAGATAATTTTAAATGGTAGTAACAGAAATTTAATAACAACATATTTTGAAATTTATATTTTAGTCCATTGTATAGTTATACAAATAAGTTTTGATTGGTTCTAGAATTGAGGAGATAGAGCACATCTAAAACAATTGTGAATTTTTTGTAAATACGTTGTTATAAAATAAATGAATGACATTTAATTAATTATTTTTTATAGCAATTCGTGATAAAAATAAATACTAACATGAAACGCTTTAGATGATATTAAATGAACAAATTTATAGGTAATATGTTTAATAAGTGATTGATTATTAGCTGTGCTCATGAATGATTACAGTAAAAGGAAAGGAAAATATATGCAACACGTATTTTTAGTTGGCGCAAAGTCTTTAGGCGCATATGGTGGATATGAAACGTTTGTTTATAAATTAACTGAGTATCATCAGAATAATAATAATCTTAAATATCATGTAGCTTGTAAAGCAAATGGAAATGGATGTATGGATGAAACTAAGTTGAGCAACGTCACAAGAATTTGTGATTCAGAATTTGAATTTCATAATGCACATTGTTTCAAAATAACTGTTCCAGAAATTGGTGCTGCACAAGCTATTTATTATGATATTAAATCATTGGATTATTGTTGTGAATATATTAAAAACAACAATATAAAAAATCCGATTGTATATATAATGGCTTGTCGTATTGGCCCATTTATGAAAAAATATTATAAAAAAATCCATAAAATGGGAGGACAAGTTTATTTAAATCCAGATGGACATGAATGGATGAGGGCGAAGTGGAGTGCACCTGTACGTAAATATTGGAAAGAATCTGAGAAAATGATGGTTAAATGGACTGATTTAGCTATTTGTGATTCTATAAATATTGAGAAATACATTCATGAACAATACGATGGCAAGGGGATCAACCACAGAAATCCTAAAACTACATATATTGCTTATGGTGCGGACTTAACGCCTAGTATTTTATCAGATACTGATTCTAAATTGGTTGATTGGTACAAAGAAAAAGGGTTAACTAAAAAGGATTATTATTTGGTTGTAGGAAGATTTGTTCCTGAAAACTCATTCGAAATTATGATTCGTGAATTTATGAAATCAAACTCTAAAAGAGATTTTGCGATTATCACCAATGTGAACGATAAGTTTTTGAATGAATTAGAAAGTCATTTACATTTTTCTAAGGACAAACGTATTAAATTTGTTGGCACGGTATATGATCAAGAATTGTTGAAGAAAATTCGTGAAAACGCTTATGCATATTTTCATGGGCATACTGTAGGGGGGACAAACCCTAGCCTAATCGAGGCGCTAGGTAGTACAGACTTAAATTTATTGGTTAATGTTGGATTTAATAAAGAAGTTGCTATTGATTCGGCATTATATTGGGATAGAGAAGAAGGCAAGTTAGCTCAATTGATTAATCAAGTTGACAATAAACCTGAAGAAGAAATCAAAGCTTTGGGTCTTAAAGCCAAGGAACGCGTACAGAAAGCATATACATGGGAAAAAATATGTGGACAATATGAAGATGCATTCCTTTCAGGAGAAAACTAGTTATGATAGATATACTGTATTTACATTCGGGTGCTGAGTTATATGGAGCAGATCAAATTTTGATAAATATTGTAACAAATTTAGACAGAGAAAAGTATACACCTCATGTATTGATTCCGAACGATGGTCCTTTGAAGGATATTTTAGATAAGAGTAACATAGATACAACAATTATTGATTATCCAATAATTAGAAGAAAATATTTCAATCCTAAAGGTATGATTGAATATTGTGTATCATATATGAAGAGTATAAAACGAATTAGTAATTATATTGAAGAACATGATATAAAAATTATTCATAATAATACACTAGCCGTTTTAGAAGGTATTTATTTCTCTACTTTTAAAAATATTCCAGTTATTTTTCATTTACATGAAATGATTGAACATCCGAGAGTAGTGGCAAAAATAATGTATAAAATCGCATTAAATCACTCTACTAAAGTCCTGGGAGTTTCAGAAGCATTAAAAAAATATGTTTTAGGCTTAACTAAAAGTAAAAAAGACATGTTAGTATTGCATAATGGTATTGTAGATAAATCTTTACTTGAAAAAAAAGTTGATATAAGAAAAGAATTAGGGATTCCAAAAGATGCCATTGTTTATACACATGTAGGAAGAATAAATGCTATAAAAGGGCAAAAAGATTTTGTTGACGCACTCAAAAAAACGGAGAATCAAAATATATATGGGTTAATTATAGGAGATGCGTTTTCAGGAGAAGAGTGGAGAGTCAATGGGCTTGTTGATTATATAAATAATAGTGGTATTTCTAATCGAATTATTTATCTGGGCTTTAGAGAAGATATGCAAAACGTATATAACATTACTGATGTACTAGTGTTATCAAGCGTACAGTATGATTCATTTCCAACTGTTGTATTAGAGGCGTTGTCTTTTTCAAAACCAGTTATTGCTTATGATTGTGGTGGTGTTGTTGAAATGGTCCAGGATGAAAATAATGGATATATTGTTGATCAAGGAGATATTGAGGCATTATCGTCTAAAATTGAATACTTATCAAAAGATTTTAACATAAGAAAAAAAATGGGGATGAATAGTAGAATTAGATTTGAAAAAGAATTTTCAATAAGAGAATTTATTATTCGTTTACAAGATATTTATAACAATTTAATTTAAAAGAGGTTAAAATGTACGATAAATTAGTTATTGTTGCTGGATTTCAAGAAGATAAAAACAATGGTCCAACCGGTGTAATTAAAGGATTAATAAAAGGTTTTAATGAGAATGGATTCACTGATTATGAATTATTACTATACAAAAATGATGAATCAAAATCGGCTTATATTAAGCGAATGGTAAAAAAAATATTTGGATGTAAAAATTGTATTATAAATGTTCACACAGATGGATACATTATTCCTTTTATAGTTTATTTTTTGACTTTATTAAATAAGAAAAACAAATATTATTTAACATGTCATGGCTTATCAAAAATTGAAAAAAATTTTGATGTAAACATAAATAAAAAAAATATATTTTTAGAGAAAATATTGTATAAGCATTTTCCAAATCTGATTTGTGTTTCACGAATGCAAAAAGATGACATTTTTAAATTATATGGTCGTAAAGACAATGTAAATGTTATCGAAAACGGTACCGATGCATGGGATGTTTATAAAGTAACTGAAAGAAAAAAAGAACATTTAATTAGTATTATTAATTTGGGAGGTTTATCTGAAAGAAAAGGTTTAACAACTACGTTGAAATTGTGTAGAAGTTTAAAAGATAAAAACATTAGTTTTAAAATGGATGTTTTTGGTAGTAAAGTAAATGAATCACAACAAAAATATTTTGAGGAAATGGTAAATAAATTGGATTTACAAAATGAAGTTCATTATGTTAAATATATTAGTAATAAGGATGAATTATATGAAACAATTCAAAACTATAAAATAATGCTTTGTTTGAGTGAATATGACACTTTTAATGTTGCAATATTAGAGGCAATTGCTTTAGGGTGTATTTGTATTTCAAGCAATCGTTGTGGAGCAACTGATATTGTTTTGAAGAACAATGCTGGTTTTGCATATTCAAATGATGAAAACAATTTAAGTGAGATTGTTAATTATATTGAATCCCTTGCAAATTGTGAGAATAAAAATATTTGTTGTGTTCAATATGATAATTTAAAAACTGAATATTCATGGAAGGGTATATCAAAAAAGTATATAGATATGGTGAAATATGATTGAAGTGTTAAAAAAAAAGAAACTGGAATATTGTGATTTATTAATTCTTATTGTTTTAATATGTTCTTTTTTATATGGAATAATTCAAAAAAGTCTTATTTTATATATACCGATTCTTGCATTCGCATTAATGAAATTTAAATATGGAATGAAAATATTTGATGCAAAGGATAGTATATTATTAATTTTATTAGCACTAATTGTCCCTGATAATTATTTAATCATTGTCATGGTTTTATATTTGTATTTTATAAATATAAAACAACACGGATTAAAGTTTAAAACGGAGAAAATTTTAATTTACACTGCTTGTTTAATTGTCTATATTTTGTTCAATCTTATTATTCACATACAAAATGTTAATAATATATTCTTTTATCTATTATATAATCTGCCTTTTTTAGTATCGGCATTATTAATGATGAATGTGGTTAATAAAAAGGGATTCAGAAAAGGGGATATAGATTATTTATTAAAATGCTTTGTACTAATACAAATAGTCGCTATCATATCTTATGCACTAACACATTTAAAAATTATTTTTAGTATGATTGATAATGACTGGGTTTCAGGTACTTTGGGAAATTATCATAGTGATGTACTTATGATAATTTGTTCGTTTGCTTTTTTATATTTTTTATTTCGTATAAATGAAGATAGAAAGTGTGTTGGATGGGCTATTGCATCAGCTATAGTTGCTTTAGCAACAACATCGGTAACATATACAATTGCTTTGTTGTTTGCTTTTATAATTGGCATTGTATTTACAAAAAGTATTGATAAAAATAAAAAAATAAAATATGGAATGTTTATTTTGCTCGGTATTATAGTATTTTATTTATTAAGTCCTCGCTGGGTAACTGCGCAATTGTTTAGATTGTTTGATTTTAATTACTTTCAATACCGAATCCCAAAAATTAAATATTATATTACAACGTTTATAACAATGCCATTTACTGAAGGGATATTTATATTATTGTTTGGTGCAGGCGCAGGGTTGTATTCGTCACGAGCTGCTGAAACTTGTGCAGGTGGGTATATAGGTTTATATGATAAACTTTTTGCTCCATATAGCTCACATTACAGGAAAAAATATATTGAGGCAGTATTTAATTCAATCGATCCCACACATGAAGCGAAAACAAGTTTATTAGGTAGTGCTAGATCCTCTTTGATAGCAGTACATGGAGAGTTAGGACTAGTAGGAACTGTATTTTTAATATTGTTCATTAAATTTTTATATTCAGGAACGAAAAATATCTATAAAAATGTTTTGGTTAATTATTTTATTTTATTGATGGTGTTCGAGAGTATTATAGAATTTCCAAAAATGGGTATTGTTTTTTGGATAGTTTATTTAGCAATAAGAGAAAATACTAAAAAATAAATTATATTGTTTGTATTATGGAGAGGTAACATGTATTCAAAAAAATATATTTTAATTTGTGGGATAGCCAATATTATTTCTGGTGCACCTATTTATTATAAAAATAAAATAGATTATTTAGAAGATAAGAAATGGAATGTAACAGTTTTACCTTTTAATTCTGGTATTGTATATATAGATGGTTTTGAAAAATATAATCATGAACATTTTGAGTTTTTACAGTATTATCCTTTTGTTTTTAACAAAAAGAAGATTGACGAATATTTGCAAATTTTAAGTGATTTTGTTTTGAAAAATGACCAAAATGATTTTGAAGATATAGTAATTGAAACAGGTACTGACTATACTGCATACTGGGGAGAATTGTTGGCTGAAAAAATAAATGCAAAACACATAGTTATATTTTTAGATGAAAATAATGCTTGTGTGAATGAAAATACTTATGAGTTTTTTAAGTTTAAGTATATGAGAAAAGAATTAGCGTGTATTTCACTTCAGTCATTAAGTAAGATTTTTGGAAAATATTTTGATCTTTTAGATGCAAATGCGCATGTGTTAACAGCTTGTTGCTCTAATTCTGTAGGAAATGTAGTTTCCTCGTTAAAAGATAGCATTCCTAAAGGGGATTATGTTATAGGCTCAATCGGTAGATTGGAAAAAGGCTATGTTGTTAACATTATTGATAGTGTTATAAACTTTGCGAAAATGCATCATGAAAAAAAATTTGTTATGTGTTTTATAGGTGGTTCAGATAACTCAGAAGTGATTAACCAAATTAAAAAATCTTTTTCAAACGTTGGTAATATCAAACTTTACATTACTGGATTTCTTTGGCCAATACCAAAAGATATTTTTGAATGCTTTGATGTATTTATTTCAGGTGCTGGAAGTGCTAATGTTTCAGCAAATATGGATATTCCAACTATAAGAATGGATGTTATAAATAATAAACCATTAGGAATTATCAATGATGTTTTGAATGAAACCGATTTTACTTTAACTAACGAAGCTAGTATAGAAGATTATTTAGATTATTTGTTATTAAAAGGTAATTCTGTTTGTATAAAAAATAGAATTACAATAGAAGAACAACATAAGTGGATTAATGACTGCTTTGATGATCATATAACGTTTTTAAATAATAGTACAAAAAATAAAAATTATTTTGATACAAGTAATTTAATTGGAAATGACAAAAAAAGAATTTTAAAAGTATTTTTTGAATTCTTTTCTTTGGATACTTATTTGAAGTTAAAGAAACTTATCAAGCATGGAGATTTGAAATGAATACAAATATAATTGTAAAAAATTTTATTTGGCGGTTTGCTGAACGATGTGGAGCACAAGTTGTGACGTTTATAGTTTCCATTGTACTAGCAAGGATATTATCTCCAGCAGACTATGGAAAAATTGCATTAGTTACAGTTTTTACTACCATTATGCAAGTTTTTGTTGACAGTGGATTAGGAACAGCATTAATACAAAAAAAAGATGCGGATGATATAGATTTTTCTTCTGTTTTTTATTTCAATTTTGTTGTTTGTATTGTATTATATTTATTTATGTTTTTTGTTGCTCCATTAATTTCTAAATTTTACAATGATCAAACATTTACGCCTATCATACGAGTAATTTCAATTACTATTATTATTTCTGGAATTAAAGGAATACAGCAGTCTTATGTGTCAAAAAATATGCTTTTTAAAAAGTTCTTTTTTTCAACTTTAGGAGGCACTGTGTTCTCAGCGTTTTTAGGAATTGCTTTAGCTTATTGTGGGTTTGGTGTATGGGCAATTGTAGCACAACAATTATCAAACACGATTGTTGATACAATTATATTATGGATTACGGTTGATTGGAGACCAAAGAAGATTTTTTCTTGGACACGTTTAAGTACATTGTTATCATTTGGATGGAAATTGTTAGTTTCATCTTTGTTAGAAACTGTATATAATAATTTAAGAAATTTAATTATTGGTAAATATTATTCTTCATCTGATTTAGCTTATTATAATCAAGGGGATAAATTGCCTAATGTGTTTGCCACAAACATTAATGTTTCTATTGATAGTGTTTTATTGCCAACAATGTCAAATGAGCAGGATGATAGAGTAAAAGTAAAAGCAATGACTAGACGATCGATTAAGATAAGTACTTATATTATGGCGCCAATTATGATTGGTCTAGCTTTTTGTGCTGAGCCAATAGTAAAATTAATATTAACTGACAAATGGTTACCATGTGTACCGTTTTTGCGGATTTTTTGTGTTACATATATGTTTTATCCAATACATACTGCAAATTTAAATGCCATCAAAGCTATGGGAAGAAGTGATATGTTTTTAAAATTAGAGATTTTAAAAAAAGTATTTGGTTTAGCTTTGCTGTTTTGTACAATGTGGTATGGCGTAATGGTAATGGCCTATAGTTTATTATTTGCAAGTGTTATTAATCAAATAATTAATTCATGGCCTAACAGGAAATTACTTGAATATACCTATATCGAACAAATAATAGATATATTACCAAGTATTGTATTATCGTTAATTATGGGAATACTTGTTTATTTTATTGGATTGATTAATTTACCTAACATTTTTGTTTTATTAATTCAGATTTTAGCAGGTATAATGTTATACATAATTGGATCTGTGATTTTTAAACTAGAAGAATTTAAATACATTATGAATGTTGTAAATGGATTTATAAAAAAATAGAAAGAGGACAAAATGGAAACTATATTAATTACTTCAACAGGTTCTGTTGCAACGGACATTACAATTAAAAGTATGAAAAGAATGGGATATAGGATTATTGGATGTAATATCTATGCTAAAGAGTGGGTTGTTGAGTCTTGCGAAATGGATGGATTTTATCAAATTCCGCCAGTAACTAAGGAACTAGATTATTTAGAAGCAATAAAGAAAATTTGTATTACAGAAAATATTAATTATATTTTCCCAATGATTGATTATGAAATTGATTTTTTAAGTAAAAACAGAGAATGGTTTAAAGAACATAATGTTACATTATGTATTTCTCCTAAAGAATCTTTAGAAATTATTAGAAATAAGAAAGTGTTACAGGATTTTGTTAAGGAAAATTGTCCATTAACAAATACAATACCGACTAAATTATTAAAGGATATTAAAACACTAGAATGGGATTTTCCGGTCGTTTGTAAACCGTATAGTGGTAGAAGTAGTCAAGGCTTAAAATATATTTATAATCAACAAGAATGGGATGATTTTGTTAAGAATGTTGATAAGAATTCTTATATTGTAGAGCCTTTTATAGACGGACCTATTGTAGTTGTAGAAGTTGTTAGACAACCTAAACCGAATAAAGTTGTAGCAGTAACTCGAAGAGAAATAATCTCCACACCTCATGGATGTTCAATAACAGTTGTTGTATATCAAGATAATGAGTTAGAACACGCAACAAAGATTTTAGCTGAAAAATTAAATGTTATTGGAGATGTAAATTTTGAATATATTTTAGCTCCAGATGGTAAATATTATTTAGTCGAATGTAATCCTAGGTTTTCTGCAGGATGCGAATTTGCATGTATGGCTGGATATGATTGCGTAGAAAATCATATTAAATGTTTCCAAGATAAAATGATTGAAGATTTTCATTTTAAACACAATATGATTATTTCTAGAAAATATGAAGAATACATTACTGCAGTCGATTGTGATGTTCCTTATTTCAATACAATAAAGTAGAATTTAAAATATTATATAAAGAATGGAGGATTTTAATATGAAAGATAACAATATTTTAGTTACGAGATCATCAATGCCTAGTTTAGATGAATATGTTGAAGAAATAAAAGATATGTGGGATACACATTGGCTGACTAATATGGGCCCTAAACATAAAAAATTACAAGAAGAATTGATTGAATATTTAGATGTTGAAAATATAGATTTAATGACAAATGGTCATATGGCTTTAGAATTGTCTTTACAGGCATTAAATTTATCTGGTGAAGTAATTACAACTCCATTTACTTTTGCGTCTACCACGCATGCAATTGTTCGTAATGGATTAGAACCTGTATTCTGTGATATTGATCCTGTTGACTTTACTATGGATGTCACAAAATTGGAATCTTTGATTACAGATCGTACTTGTGCAATAATGCCAGTACATGTATATGGCAATGTTTGTAACATTGAAGAGATTGATCGTATTGCTAAGAAATATGGTTTAAAAGTGATTTATGATGCAGCCCATACTTTTGGTGTAACATACAAAGGTAAGGGTATAGGTTCCTATGGGGATGTTTCTTGTTTTAGTTTCCATGCGACAAAAGTATTTAATTCCATTGAAGGTGGAGCTGTTTGTTTCGGTAATGAATTGAAGGATTTTGGATTGGATTTATATCGTTTAAAAAATTTTGGTATTCGTGGACCAGAAACAGTAGATGCGGTTGGTGCTAACGCAAAGATGAATGAGTTCTGTGCAGCAATGGGTATTTGCAATTTAAGACATGTAAATGAAGAAATAGAGAAACGTAGGAATGTTGTCGAAAGATATCGTAGCCATTTAGAAGGTATTGCAGGAATACAATTAAGTCCAATTCAAAAGGATGTAAAATCAAACTATGCATATTTTCCAGTTGTATTTGAAGAAAAAGAATTTGGTGCTACTAGAAATGAAATTTTTGAAAAATTAGCAGAAAATGGCATTGGCGCTAGAAAATATTTCTATCCATTAACAAATAGCTTTGATTGTTTCCATGGAAAATATGATTTAGATGAAACACCAGTGGCTAGATATATCAGTAATAGAGTATTAACGTTACCATTGTATGCAGATTTATCATTGGAAGATGTTGATAGAATTTGTAACATAATTTTAGACTTAAAAAAGTAGATTAAATAAATAACAAATTAGAAAATAAGTATTTAAATGCTTATTTTCTATTTTCATAGGAGAAATAAAGAATGTATAAAAATGAACAATGTTTAGTAAAGCAGCGTAGGTCAAATATTGAGCTTTTCAGAATAATTACTATGTTAATAATTATTGCACATCATTATGTAGTGAATTCAGGATTGCTTAATTATATACCAAGCAAATCTTATTTAGAATATAAAGATTTATTTCTCTTAGTACTTGGTTGAGGTGGTAAGACAGGAATTAATTGTTTTGTACTGATTACTGGGTATTTTATGTGTAAATCTAATGTTACACTTTTAAAATTTATAAAATTGTTATCTGAAGTTATTTTTTATAATTTAATAATTTATTTCTTGTTTTCTTTTTTTGGATATCAATCAATCACTTTTGATGGCCTAAAAAAGGTAATCCGCAATTAGATAGGGTCGACTAAAAGTTGG
>UMFI01051283.1_pt1 | contig 18292 bp, 13 predicted proteins | sample 1964951 | NCBI WGS metagenome assembly UMFI01 (sample SAMEA4836040, study PRJEB28245) | human gut metagenome | biome: gut microbiome; material: fecal sample | place: Denmark | collected 2008 | reverse complement strand
ACAACCAGACAGCCGTAACCATCCACGTGCTCCAGGGCGAGCGCCCGATGGCTGCACAGAACAAGTCAATCGGTCAGTTCAACCTCGAAGGCATCGCACCGGCACGCCGTGGCGTTCCGCAGATTGAGGTGACATTCGACATCGACGCCAACGGTATCCTCAACGTATCTGCAAAGGATAAGGCAACAGGCAAGGAGCAGGCAATCCGCATCGAGGCTTCTTCAGGTCTGAGCAAGGAGGAAATCGAGCGCATGAAGGCAGAGGCAGAGCAGAACGCAGCTTCTGACAAGGCTGAGCGCGAGAAGATCGACAAGCTCAACCAGGCTGACTCTATGATCTTCACCACCGAGAACTTCCTCAAGGATAACGGTGACAAGATTCCTGCCGACCAGAAGCCGGGCATCGAGCAGGCTCTGCAGCAGCTCAAGGACGCTCACAAGGCTGCCGACGTAGCTGCCATCGACACCGCCATCGCCAACCTCAACAACGTCATGCAGGCAGCTTCTGCACAGATGTACCAGGGTGGCGCACAGCCGGGCGCAGGTGCTCAGCCGGGCGCAGGTGCTCAGCCGGGCGCAGACAACGGCGCAAAGGCTGATGACAACATCCAGGACGCAGACTTCGAGGAGGTCAAGTAAGTACTTTGAAATTGGGACGTAAGGAATTAGCGAACTGATAAATTCTAAATGAGGCATGATTAATTATAATTGTGCCTCATTTTTTATTATAACATTATGAGTAAAGTTTTTATTAGGAAATCAAAAGAAAGTAAACCAGTTGTTGCAATATGTTATGATTTTGATAAGACATTATCACCAGATGACATGCAAGCACAAGGGTATATTCAATCTGTTGGAGATGAAGTCGAATCTTTTTGGAAAGAGTCCAATGGGTTAGCTGAAGAGAATGAAATGGATCAAAATTTAGCTTACATGTTTACCATGATTCAAAAGGCGCGTGGAAGATTCATATTCAATCGAAAGACATTGATGGATTATGGTGCCAAAGTGAGTTTGTTTCCTGGAGTAGACACTTGGTTTAAGCGTATCAGAGAGTATGGCGAAACCAAGGGGGTGATTGTAGAGCATTATATCATTTCATCTGGTCTTAAGGAAATGATAGAAGGTACAAAAGTCGCTAATGAATTTGAAAAGATATATGCCAGTTCCTTCTATTATGACAAGGATGGCGTTGCTCAATGGCCAGCACAAGTTATTAATTATACGAGCAAGACTCAATTTCTTTTTAGAATTGAAAAAGGAACTTTAGATGTGAATGATTCTGGTGTCAATGACTATTTTAAGCCAGAGAACATTCGTATTCCTTTTAGAAACATGATCTATATAGGTGACAGTGATACGGATATACCTTGTATGAAACTCATTAATTCTTATTCTGGTCATTCTATTGGAGTTTATAATCCAGAAACAAAAGATAAACGAAAAGTCTATAAAATGATGGAGGATAAGCGCATAAAATATTATACTCCTGCAGACTATACAGAAGGATCCGAATTGGATGAATTAGTCAAAACCATTATTAATACAACCGCATCAAATGAAAAACTGATGTATATCCATTACCAAAACAAACAAGAACAGGTAAGCCACAATGGTCAGCCAGACAATCTGGAAGAGAAAGAGAAAGAGAAACTTATAATGGATTTGGAAAATAGCAATAGTTTTAAGCAAACTCATTCTATAATTTCCAAACTAAAAAAAATAAAGGATTGGACTTTAGAAGAAAAAATACAATTAAAAACTATAGCGGAGAAGAACACACAGATTTGTTCGATAATGAAGGATGGCGATATTGCCTCTTTCTACTCCTCTCTTGAATAAGCTGTTCCCTTATTCTATTCCGCAAACCATCACAAGTTCCAAGGCTTCTTCTCCACCTACGTTGAAATCATGGTGGCTCTACAAATGGAACAGATTCAAACAAAGGACTGACAAATGGGGATTGCTCCAATGGTATCTTATCATTCTCGGCATCATTGCCAGTATTTTCTTTTCATCCCTATATCAAAGCAGGGTTATGGACCTTGACAGAACCAACCGCATCTTTTACAAGGAGGTCATCATGGATGAGAAGAGAAAGGAACGTTACCATGAGCTGGATTCGTTGATTCACTCGGATTCGTTCTTCAAAACGTATTGGAATTTGGGGCATTGAATACCTCTACAAAAGTAAGGTGGCAATAAACTTTGTATCTAATAAGTCGTAACAAAAGATAGGTGGCTAATCCAAACATTATGGTTAGCCACCTGCCAATGTTAGATTTTCTTGTCAAACTCTTTGCCAATACTAGTAAACTCACGAACCACATCATATATTAAAACCTCATTTGCATCAATATCTTCATCGACAACAATCATGTTTCCCATTAAATCTGCAAAGAAGTTTTTTTGCTCTTCGTCAAATAGTTTAATTTGCGCAAGAGCCGTTAATGAGCTTTTTTCTTCTACATCTTTCTGAGACTCTTCAGGCAACTTGAATTTCTCCTTCAGTTGATTGAAATAGAACTTTTCACGAGCATCAATGCGTCCATCGGCATGGATTATATCTAGCAGAATGCGCATCATTGCGACCTTTTGTTGATAATTAAATAAGTTCATATTACTACTATTATTTTTTTGATTTTGAAAAGCGTCTCTTTTCTTGTTCTGGGTTATATCCCCATCCTGCAATAGCTTTCATAACGGTGTCATTAAGCTTTTTGACATATGTATAACCAAGCTTTATGAGATTTTCTTTCTCATCATCACTAAATACAGGTCGAACATCTTTTTTCTTATTTCTCATCCATACAATAGGAAGATGTTTTCCCTGTGATTCAGAACCGTTGTTTTCGCAATCCATTGGTGCATTTTCTAAAGAATGTTCCGTTTCTTCATGATTATTTGAATCTTCTCTAAATACTTTAAAATGATTTTTATCATCACCCACAACCTCTTTGATATCAGAAATTTCCTTGCTGTTAGCTAAATCATATGGAATTGTGGTTTGCGTGCTTTTTTTGAAGAACGACAGTTTCGCTGATTCATAGAATGCATCATATGTTTTATCGAAACCTAAAGAAAGCCCCAATAGATATATGGCTACTGAACACTCAAAGTCACCAATTTTTTTAGTGTATTTGATAAAATTGTCATCTGGTTTATGTTCCATTCCGTCTGCAAATTCTGCTCTAAGGTATAAAAACAACGGAGCGACTACCGCAAATCTACAGCCTGCAACATCTTCTGTTAGTTTGTATAATGGAGATGACTCCACAATCGTTATTAATTGGTGAAACTTCGCCTCTTTGCATTTCACAATCAAAGGGAATAGTTGCGTTGTTTCCGCAACCTCTCCACCCAATTCCTGTTTTTTAGAGTAATTACAAAAAACATGAATAAAGTCACAGAAATAGCCAATCATTCCTTTCGGATAAAAACTATGACGTTCATATCTTAAAAGATATGTCCAAATTGACTGTTCGCCTATTGGGCGCTCGTAGTTATATAGTTCTCGAAAGACTTCCTGAACAATAGATGGTGTTATTAATTCCTTACATCTTTCAATGTCTTCGTCAGGTAAGTTAAATATCGTCCAAAGATTGTCTATGCCTCTTAAGCTTTGCTTGATAGACAAATCCCGCTGAAGTTCATTAAACTTATCTGTCCAAGGTGATACATGAAGTTGTATTCGAGAATCAAATGAAATAGACATTTCTTTCTTCGCTTCTTGGTCAAATGTATACAATGCACAGACATCCCTAATGTCAATAGAAATATATTGTTCATTGTTGTCATTTGCTTTGAAATGTATTACCAGATACTCAAAAGAGTATTCATACATATTCATTTTGCTGGTAAGCCTATTAAATAGTTCCATATCATTAGCATGTAACGACATGTCACCATCGAATGGTACAGCATAACTTATAGAAAAATGACCATACTTAAATAGGTCAATAAAATCTACCTTGCGTATTATAGCTAAATAATCTTTCATAATTAGAATCCCCATGCATTACCGCTACCTGATTGCGGAGTTTGAATAGTTGAAGAAATATCTATTTGCGAACAATTGGCTTTAAAAGCATCAAGATAATCACTTGGATACCCACTATATGTAATATACAGATTCCTTCTTGAACGCGTCATTGCAACCATAAACAATGTCTTAGCCAAAGATTCATTGGGACTGATATACATGCTTACATTAGCATAAGGTATGAAAACATTCTCAAAATCAAGTCCTTTTGCACTATGAAATGTCATGATAACAATTCGATGGTCATTTTCGTCAAAACAACCATACCCATTGCCAACATATTGCAACTTAATGCCATTTCTTTGCAAATGAGAATTCAATGCCCCATAATCAATTTTTCCCCATGAGTTGGTTGTTTCGCTCCATTCTGGCTTACCTGCATCTCGAAGTGCTTGATTGACGAACTTTAGAATCTTTTGTGCAGTGGGAATTAGTATTGCAGTGGAATCACCTACATTAACTGCTTTTATTGCCTGTTCCATTATATACTTGACTTCCTGAGATTCAGAAGTGGCTTCACATAGACGGATTTGAGTATCTTCTTTTGTCATGTCTCTTTTTGTGGAGAATATATTCATGCGTGGCAAAAAGCGTTGAACTGCGTCAATAATAGAACGTGAAAGTCTATGAATGATGCCTAATTCATATGGTTCTCCATTAATAAGACGCCCAATTTCAGATGGCGTTACTGTAGCTTCCTTCCATCGTGGGTCGCTTTCATAGATAGACTGATTTGAGTCACCCGAACAATAACGTTAGAAGCACGATCGTTCATTTCACGGACAACCCTTGGCGTTAGATCTTGAACCTCATCACATAAGATATAATCATAATGTGCGTAACTTTTCATAAAGCCATAATAGGTATCAATAGTGACCTTAGAGGCTACCCCTAGGTCTTTAAAATCAGCTTTAAACATTTCTACAAGTGACCGTGTAAAAACGACAACTAAGATTCTTGAGTTTGGTTTCTTTGCGAGAATAGTCTTTGCAGCATAAGCAAGTAAAACCGATTTACCAGAACCAGCAAACCCTTTAATCCATTGATTACGAAAACTTGAACTTGACTGGTCTACGAAAGTGCTAACCTTGTCAAGGAAAGCTTGTTGTTGTGGGTCTAATTTGTTAATTGGCGGTATATGCATATTGATAATTATTTTGTTGTTAACATATTTGTTTTTGTTTTTGATAAATTGTCTGGATTATAATAAGCTTCACCTTCTGCGCCTGGTGTTGAATGACGAATTTCCTTTGCGAATTCGTTTTCGCCAAGTTCTTCAGCGACAGATGCAAACCATCCGTAAGCATATTTCGGTAAAGAATTAGTCTTCCATTGTTGTTGATATCTATCATATACTTTCTGAAACTTCTCTTTTGCTCCTTGCCAATCACCTTCTGATTTCTGTATTCTTCCCAATTCAATAAGAGCAATGTCTAGTTCGGGATCTATAGCGATAGCTCGTTGAAGACATTCTTTAGCACGTTTGGGGTCTCGAAGACGGAGGGTGGATCCTAAGTTCGAATTTGCATACTTATGGTTTGGATTCTCTTCCAACGCTTTTTCGTAAAACTCTATAGCTTTGTCTGTTGCTCCTGCATTATTATAAAGGACGGCAATACTATTATACATGTCTGATTCTGGATACAACTCATTTTGAAGTTCGTATGTCTCAGCTGCTTTAAACGTATGTCCTGCCTTATCATAGGCTTTTCTTAATGCAATAAGAGTTTCTTTTGATGGTACGCCACCATTTTTCTCCGCCTCAAGATTTGCTTGTCTTTCAGCTTTTAGAGCCGCTCGCTCTTCTGTGTTTAATTCCTTATTTGCAAAGGGACTTAATGGTTCGACATGACAAATAACGCCCATACAGGTTGCACGAGCAATAAGCATTTTGTCACTGTTGACTTCGATAGCTAATTGAATAGGAGTATTGACTGGGAAACCATTTGGAAGTGGGGACTCAATTTTCAAATTGAATAACAATTTACGAATATTTCCCACACAAATAGGTAGTTCAACAACCTTTTGTTCCTCACGGCTTGTTACAAGATCATCTATTACGATTGTGTCGCAAGGTATCTGAGTACCAGCAGGAAGGATTACTTTTGGATGCTCGTCTTTTGTAATAATGAGTATCGGTTCACTTGTGATTGGCTGTATCAAGCATTTATTCATTCCATTGAAAAGAAGACTATGTATCGCTGCTCCTTGCGATACATGAGTTTGAAGGTTAGATGGAACCAGTATCTCAGAGTCTTCAAAGTGTCTTTTCAATTCTTCTTGAATATATGGACTCTGAGCACTTCCACCAATAAGGAGTATGTAATCAATTTCTTCTTTGGGCGTATTTGCTTTTTTTATCGCACTTTCTATAGGCGAGTAGATACTGTTATACTCGTCTTCCCCTTTTATTCGTGTTGTTTTACTATATCCTTTTCTGAGAAAAACGCTCATACATTCTGTTAACTCCCTGTTGGTCAGATAGAAACTACTTTGCATAAGCTTTCCCTTATTTGTGTTCACCACAACATCGGTCTCAATTGTTGTTTTGGTCTCACTATCTTTTAATGTTGGAATTTTAAAGTCGGTGGTTAAGGTTGAAAGAGTCTTGTTAATTCTAATTTTTAAGCGTTCTGCCACCTTGTATAGTGCGGATGCTATCTGTTTTTTCTCATTTGTGCGAAATTGCTCCATCTTTTTTCCATTCGCATCGAGAAAACGTGGCATAAGATAATGATAGGTTATATACCTATCTATATCGTCACCTCCCAGTCTAGTAAACTTTGATATTGCTATATTTTTTGAGAAGAAACCATTAGCACTATATCCAATTTCAAGAATTGAAATATCACAAGTTCCACCACCAAAGTCGAAAACAAGAACTTTAGAATTGTAGTCAGGATTAACAAACATTGGTTGACCTTCAGATGCACGTGATACGGCATAACTTATAAATGCAGCATTCGGTTCATCTATTAAAGCCTGCTTTGATACCTTCATATCGTTAGCCATTAATGCGTCAAGAAGATCTTTTCGTTGATTTGCCTCAAAAGAAGCGGGAATGCTAACTGCATATGAAATATCATTGCTGATATTATTCTCTTGACAATAGCATGAAAGCAAATATTTTAGATAGGCAAAGAAAACGCGAGCAGCATCCTTTGGGTTGCGTATATTGAAAGGAGCTTTATCCCGAAGCTCACTTTCATAATATTTTGCTCCCAAATCTTCACCGAGTTCCATTTTGAACGAATACCAAATGTTCTTTCCTTTTTTTAATTGGTATTTTAACTGAGAAGCACCTTCGCCTACAAGAATTTGATTATTGATCCATGCTATTACTGAAGGTATTATCTCTGAGGAATATAATGTTCCATCTGGTAATTTCTGTTTTAAACGAAGCGAATTCGTATGTATTAAACTATTATTATCATCGTATGATGCGATAGAAACCACGGTTGTGGACGTTCCAAAATCAATACCTACGAAAGTCTTGCCACGAATTATAGAAAAATTCTTGGCTGAAGGTAAAAAAGATGATGTGGTTATTTTATTCATATCAAAGCTCTATTAATTTATTATAAATTATACAACTCCAAAAATTACTCCTCATTGGGCAATTTCTTCATAACGTTTTCCTGACCCAATTCTTTTGCAATATCCAAAGACTTTCGAATTTGCTTGATGAGCAGTTCTCTTGGCGGTAATTCTGTCATGTATTGCGCCACTTTAATTCCTGCCTTGTCAAGTTGGAGTAGTTCTATTTGCTCTTTACTGCCCTCTGTGCAGAGTAAAAGACCTAAAGGGGATTCCTCGCCAGGTTCCATCTCATGGGCTTCGAGCCAACGAAGATAGAGTTCCATTTGTCCCTTATATTGTGGCTTGAACCGTCCTAACTTCAAATCAATAGCAATGAGACGATGCAGTCTGCGATGATAGAATAAAAGGTCGAGGTAAAAATCTTCACCATCGATAATCATTCGCTTCTGTCTCGTTACAAAAGTGAAACCATTGCCCAACTCAAGCATAAACTGCTCCAAATGGACAATGAGGCTATCCTCAAGATTCTTTTCGCTATACATTCCTTTCAGTCCTGCGAACTCCAAAAAATAAGGGCTTTTGAACACAAGGTCGGGAGATACGACATTGTTTTCACGCAGGTCTGCCAGTTCACGCTTTACTAGTTCGTCAGGCTTGGTGGCTACAGCAGTACGCTCGTAGAGCATAGAGTCAATCTCCTTACGAAGCTTTCTCACACCCCACCGTTCGGATGCACATAGAGTAAGATAGAACTCACATTGTAGAGTATCCTTCAGAGGCAAGACCTCGATAATGTGCGACCAGCTCAATTGGCGTGACAACGTAGTGACAATTTTCTCGTCATCAAATCTTGAAGCAAACTGCATCATACGCCTGATGCTACGAGCCTCAAATCCCTTGTTGCCATAGAGACACTGTAATTGTGTCGACAGCGTCGACACAATCTGCTTTCCATACTCCGCCCGTTGGTTTCCAAGAATCTCACTGTTGATTCTTTTGCCAATATGCCAATACATCATTGTCAGTTCTGCATTGGCGACAGATGCTACACGAACCTTTGTTGAATTGATAATCAATTGTAAGTCATCCATCAGCTGCGACATGCCAATAGAATCTATAGATTCGTTTTTCTCGAAAGGTTGAAGAGAGTCTTTGTTTGTCATACTTGTCGTCCTTTTCTTGTTACTTTTTATATGTACAATGTAGTTCATTCCTGCTCTTGCTTAAGACAAGTGGATTGCATAGATTGAATATATCTTGTCAATCAACATTGTCATTCCTAAGAAGATCTACGACCTCAACTTCAAGCAATTTTGAAATTTTCATCAGACTGCCCAAGTCAGGCTGACAGGTGTTTGTACACCATTTTGAAATGGTTGTCTTGTCCTTTCCCAGTTGTTCAGCAAGCCATTTATTGGTCTTCTTCTTTTCTGCAAGGACCACTTTTAGCCTGTTCAATTCTCTATTTGCCATATTCAAATATATGTTTTGCTTACAAAGGTAGCTATAAAACACGACAATCGTGAAGAAATTATATAATATTTTATGATTATTCGCCAACTTGGTGAGAAAATTTCACTGTAAGGTAAGACGCTTCTGGTTTATCAAAAGAAGCAATAATGATGTTGAATAGAAGAGTAAGAAGATGATAAACCGATTCTCTATTTGTCTATCCTTCCCAGCTTTTACCTATCATTATAAGTATTCATATTTGTACCAAGAAATACTAACACACTGATATTCAGTATGATTTATTTTCGAGGAGGTTAAGTAAGCTTGACTTTTAAGGATAGACATTCTGAATAAGAATAAATAATAAGGCGTACAACCGAAATCTTATAGATATCGGTTGTACGCCTTTTTTGTATTATAGTGCTTTATTTTTTCTTTTGACAAACTTGATACTTGGATAATTGAGAATAAAAAATAGGGAAAGGTAGAAAAAGAAACTCCCACCGAAGCGGGAGTATAGGTTTAACACCTTCGGCAATTGCCTTATTGTGATAAGATGTAGGAAATCTTATATTCTGTTGCAAATATATAATGAATAATTTGTTCGTACAAATAATTTGTAGTACTTTTATGGATTATTAATAATTAACTAAACAATTATTATATTTGCATGACAAAAATATTAGGAATTGATACTGGAACAAATAGCCTTGGATGGGCTATTGTTGATAAGACGGCAGATAATTATAATCTGCTTGACAAAGGCGTGAATATATTTCAAGAAGGAGTCAAAATAGAGAAAGGCATAGAATCTTCAAAGGCAGCAGAACGTACAGAGCATAGGGCTACACGTGTAAGATACTATCGCATAAAATTGCGCAAGATACGTTTGCTTCGCATATTAAGTGACAATCATTTGTGTCCTCCTCTTTCACAAGAAGAACTTTCAACATGGCGACTAAAGAAGGTATATCCAAAGAATGAATTGTTCATGCAATGGCAACGTACTGATGACGATACAGAAAAGACTCCATATGCATATAGGCACAAATGTATTCATGAGAAATTGGATTTGTCTGACATTACCGATAGGTACATTTTAGGTAGAGCTTTTTATCATATCATTCAGCGCCGTGGTTTCTTGAGTAACAGAAAAGAGCAAGGTGGAGAAGATTCTGGCAAAGTAAAGGAAGGTATCAGTACCCTTACCCAGGAAATGAATGAAGCCGGTTATGAATATCTTGGTGATTATTTCTATGCTCTTTATAATAAGGGAGAGAAAATCCGTAAGCACTATACTGCACGTAATGAACATTTTCTTTCCGAGTTTAAGGCTATATGTGAGAAGCAAGACTTGGAAAAAGAACTGGGTTCGGAGGTTGTACGTAATATTGAAAAGGCAATATTTGACCAAAGACCTTTAAAGTCGCAAAAAGGACAGGTAGGCAAATGTGTGTTTGAGAAGAACAAGACAAAATGTCCTTCTTCACATCCAATGTACGAAGAGTTTAGAATGCTCACATTCATCAATAACATTAAGATCAAAACTCCTAATGATGATGCATTACGCCCTCTTAATACTGGGGAACGTGAAATCATTATGCCTTTATTCTTTCGCAATCCAAAGTCTAAAAAACAATTTGATTTTGAGGATATAGCCAAGAAGTTGGCACCAAAGAAGATGTATGGATTCTACAAGAAAGAAGAAGATGCAGAAATGCCATTCCTGTTCAATTATCCAATGGATACATCTGTTTCAGGCTGTCCTGTTACAGCTGCTCTTAAAGATGTATTTGGAGATGAATGGACGGATGCTATTTGTGAAACATACACATTAGGTGAGGGTAAAAGTCGATTTGATATAGTAAACGATATCTGGCATGCTTTGTATTTCTATTCAGACAAAGATAAACTTGCCGAGTTTGCAATAAACCGCCTGCAATTATCCGAAGATGAAGCAAAGAGATTCAGTGAGATTTCTTTGCCAGCTGATTATGCCTCATTAAGCCTTAAGGCTATCTGCAAGATTCTTCCTTATCTAAGAAGAGGGTTGATATATTCTCATTCTGTATTTTTGGGTAACTTATGCGAAGTTATGCCCAAATACGAGTGGAGCATAAAGGAAATGCGCGAGACTATTATCGACAATATCATCATGGAGATGGATAAATGTGACACCAAAGACAAACGCACTTTCGAGGTGTGCATTAAAGATTATTTGAAAGAGCAGTATAATGTTTCTGATAATAGTCTGAAGAAGTTGTATCACCCTTCTATGATTGAAACATATCCAAGAGTGCAATACACTAATGAGCATGGCGTTTATCAACTTGGTTCGCCAAGAATAGATAGTGTTCGCAATCCTATGGCGATGCGTTCTATGTTCAGATTGCGTAAATTAGTGAACCGTTTGCTTGCAGAAGGAAAGATAGATCAAAACACTGAAGTTCATATTGAGTTTGCACGTGAACTGAATGATGCCAACAAGCGAAATGCCATTGCTTTATTCGTAAAAGAGAACCAAAGTGCCAATGATGAGGCTCGAAAGCAAATAATAACTCTATTCAAGAAAGAAACAGGAAAGGATATTGAACCCACAGACAAAGATATATTGAAATATGTTCTTTGGGATGAACAGAATCATATATGTCTTTATACCGGAAAGCAGATACGTATATCTGATTTCATTGGAGCAAATCCAAAATTTGATATTGAGCACACCATTCCTCGTAGTGTTGGTGGTGATAGTACTAAGATGAACTTGACGCTTTGTGATAGCCGTTTCAATAGAGAAGTAAAGAAAACCAAGTTGCCCGTAGAATTGCCAAACCATGACGAGATTATGGAGCGCATCAAGGAGTGGAAAAAGAAGTACGAGTTGCTTGACATTCAAATACGCAAAAATAAGAAATTGTCAAAAGGTGCGACAACAAAAGAGCAGAAGGACATAATTATTCGTAAACGTCATCTGCTGGAACTTCGTCGTGATTATTGGCGCGGTAAGTACGAGCGTTTCACAATGGAAAGTGTACCTGAAGGCTTTAGTCGTCGTCAAGGCACCGACATTAGTGTGATTTCAAAGTATGCCCGTCTTTACTTGAAGTCTCTCTTCAATCGTGTCTATACCGTGAAAGGCATTGCAACTTCTGACTTCAGAAAAATATGGGGAATACAAGACATCTATAGCAAGAAAGAACGTATCAATCATGTACATCATTGCATAGATGCCATTGTAATTGCATGTATTGGCTTAGATGAATATAATAAGTTGGGCGCATACTATCATGACGAAGAAAACAATAAGTGGTATGGTCTGTCGAAGGCAACTTTCAAAAAGCCATGGGCTACATTTGTAGAGGACATAAAGAAGATACAAGACGAAATCTTGGTCTATCATTACACTCCCGACAACATGCCGAAGCAAGGACGCAGAAGAATTAAAATTGATGGCAAGAAGATTCTTTGCAAAGGCGATGCCGCAAGAGGTTCTTTGCATAATGACACTTATTATGGCGCTATTGAAAATGATGGGGCTGTTAAGTATGTTAAGCGTATAGACTTAGCATCGTTAGAAGAAAAAGATGTTAAGAATATTGTGGATGATACGGTTAGGAGTATTATTGAAGCTGCCATAAAGGAGAAAGGCTTTAAGGATGCGATGGCAAGTACAATTTGGATGAATGAGGAAAAGCGGATTCCGATTAAAAAGGTGAGATGCTTCACACCCTCTATCACCAAGCCATTGAATATTCGCAAACAACGTGATGTCTCTACCAAAGAATACAAGCAGCAATATCATGTTGCTAATGATAGCAATTATTTGCTTGCTCTATATATTGGTGCAGATAACAAGGGCAAGGAAAAACGAGAGTTTGAAATTGTTAATATGCTCCAAGCTGCTCAATACTATAGAACAAGTAATGATAAGGAGGTGGTTGACAGACATATTGTGCCTATTAAGAGTGAGCATGATTATCCATTTGCTTATACATTAAAAATAGGAACAATGGTTCTTCTTTATGAAAAATCACCTAATGAGGTTTGGGATGCTACGGTCAAGGAAAGGAATAGACGTCTTTATAAGGTGACAGGTATGTCTACATCAACTATTGGTAATTGTGTCTATGCGAGAATAACTATGCTGTACAATGAAGAAGCTCGCCCAAGTAAAGATATCAAGGCAAAAAATGGGGCATACAAACAAGGTGAAGAACTTCGTCCTGCAATAATAATGCTTCACACGCAGCTGAATGCCCTTGTTCAAGGTTACGACTTTGAGATAAATGAACTTGGTGAAATAAGAAGGCTTAGATAATATGATAAAGCAGACATTATTCTTCTCAACTCCGGTTTGTCTTTCGCTAAAGAATTCACAACTTGTGATTTCTTGGAAAGATAGTGATGACAAGGTAACGCGCCCTATAGAAGATATAGGGTGTGTTGTCCTGGAAAGTCAAATGATAAACATTACTTTGCCGTTGCTCAACGAGTTGGTGAAGAATAATGTTGCTGTCATTTTATGTGACAATAAAATGATGCCTACCGCAATGCTTCAAAGCTTAGATTCCAATACTACGCAATCTGAGAATATAAAGTCTCAGATTGCTGTTAGCGAACCGATGAAAAAACAAGCATGGAAACAGATAATTGAAGCTAAGATAAAGAACCAGTCTGCAGTCTTGGATACGTTTGGAAAAAACGGTAGTAGTCTTAAACCTTTTTACGCTAACGTGAAAAGTGGTGATACCGACAATAGGGAAGGCATTGCAGCAAAAATATATTGGACCCAACTGTTCTGTAAAGACTTTAAACGTGACAGGTGCGGAGATTCGCCAAATGTACTACTTAATTATGGATATTCAATTTTGCGTGCAGCAACAGCACGAGCATTACTTGGTTCAGGGTTGTTGCCTAATCTTGGTATATTCCATAAAAGCAGATACAATGCCTTTCCGCTTGCTGATGATGTAATGGAGCCTTATCGTCCTTATGTGGATTCAATAGTCTTTAATCTTTATGCAGATGGCATTACGGAATTAAACAAAGATTCCAAAATGGAGATAATGCGCCTTTTAAGCTGTGACGTAAAAATAGGCAAGGTAATGCGTCCGCTACAGATTGCATTGACTTTTACGACAGCTTCTCTTGTTAAGTTTTATGCTGGTGAAATTAAGAAAATATCACTTCCCTTTATCTTATGACGGAATACAGACTTAATGCATATCATATTATGTGGCTATTTGTGTTTTTCGATTTGCCGGTTTCTACCAAAAAAGAAATGAAAGCTGCTGCACTTTTCCGTAAGAATTTGGAAAAAGACGGCTTTTCCATGATGCAGTTTTCTGTTTATATACGGCATTGTGCATCAAGAGAAAGTTTGGATGTGCATGTGAGAAGAGTGAAGGCATTATTGCCAGAAACAGGAAAGGTTAGCATACTAAGTGTTACTGATAAGCAATATGGGGACATCTATAATTTTTGGGGTAAACCAAAGAGCATTAAAAAGAGTAAAATCACTCAGAAAGTTTTAGGTGCCCCAATTCAATTGGAATTTTTTTAGTACTTTTGTAGCGTTATAATTCTTACACGGCGATTTCTTATAACAAAGCAAGAACTATAAAATATTGGTTCTCTGACATTTAATAGTTATAGGTTGTGGTTTGATGTAGGAATCAAAAGATATACAACGAATAAAACATAGAGGTGTAACTACGTGTGTTGTGGTTTGATGTAGGAATCAAAAGATATACAACATACTATCACGCTGAACACTCAAATAATCGGTTGTGGTTTGATGTAGGAATCAAAAGATATACAACATTTATACTGTTTTCTTGCAGCATTGCCAGTTGTGGTTTGATGTAGGAATCAAAAGATATACAACTTTTTGGCGATACTTCAGTTACTAACATAGTTGTGGTTTGATGTAGGAATCAAAAGATATACAACGCAACTGTCTACAACATCAACGCCACGAACGTTGTGGTTTGATGTAGGAATCAAAAGATATACAACTCTGCAGACTTTCCGTCTTGCCAATATCCAGTTGTGGTTTGATGTAGGAATCAAAAGATATACAACTTTCAATAGCTTCACCACGTTCGGCGTAAGTTGTGGTTTGATGTAGGAATCAAAAGATATACAACTATCTTTGCTCACAAAGCGTGTTAATCTGGTTGTGGTTTGATGTAGGAATCAAAAGATATACAACTTCGACTTCCTCGTACGTTTCGGCTATACGGTTGTGGTTTGATGTAGGAATCAAAAGATATACAACTCCAGGTTAATGGTTATGCTTGCATCGTTGTTGTGGTTTGATGTAGGAATCAAAAGATATACAACTTTACCTAAAAAATAGATGATAAGTCTTGGTTGTGGTTTGATGTAGGAATCAAAAGATATACAACCGTTAGGCATCATCATACGACACATAAGAGTTGTGGTTTGATGTAGGAATCAAAAGATATACAACGAAAGCCGACAGATACAAGAGAAGAAGACGTTGTGGTTTGATGTAGGAATCAAAAGATATACAACGAAGCTCTATAACAAGACGCTCGAAATGAGTTGTGGTTTGATGTAGGAATCAAAAGATATACAACGCTGCGCCATTGTCTGCATATTGTACTGAGTTGTGGTTTGATGTAGGAATCAAAAGATATACAACCTGGAATCAAAGGTGGTATTGATACGCTGGGTTGTGGTTTGATGTAGGAATCAAAAGATATACAACTAAGGTAACTGCTAACCATGCCCTTGAAGGTTGTGGTTTGATGTAGGAATCAAAAGATATACAACGCTCCAAGAACAGAGACAAAATACCATTAGTTGTGGTTTGATGTAGGAATCAAAAGATATACAACTTCTGAACATAATTAGTCATACGCTGCAGCGTTGTGGTTTGATGTAGGAATCAAAAGATATACAACTTCCATTTTTCCAAATGTCGGAAAAACAAGGTTGTGGTTTGATGTAGGAATCAAAAGATATACAACACATGATATAATATACCTTTGAGTCCATTGTTGTGGTTTGATGTAGGAATCAAAAGATATACAACGCGAAAACTCAAAAGAACGCAAGGGATGAGTTGTGGTTTGATGTAGGAATCAAAAGATATACAACCAAAACGCTTCACCTGCTTAAATCCTCAAGGTTGTGGTTTGATGTAGGAATCAAAAGATATACAACGAGTTAAAGGAATACCCGAAGCCAAAAGAGTTGTGGTTTGATGTAGGAATCAAAAGATATACAACTGAACGGAATGAAGTCAACAAGGATGAGGGTTGTGGTTTGATGTAGGAATCAAAAGATATACAACGCGTCTCTGGCGTTGACACTCTTCACACTGTTGTGGTTTGATGTAGGAATCAAAAGATATACAACGTCGTAACATGGGGAACGATTGACATATAGTTGTGGTTTGATGTAGGAATCAAAAGATATACAACTACCACCATTCTTGTACCATTCGGCAACCTGTTGTGGTTTGATGTAGGAATCAAAAGATATACAACTAAACCTCGCTACGAGGTAGTACTGAAACAGTTGTGGTTTGATGTAGGAATCAAAAGATATACAACCTTGGGCGACATCACCAAGATTGACTGGCAGTTGTGGTTTGATGTAGGATTCAAAAGATATACAACTTTGCTTTTAATTAAACTTTTGGATTAAGGTTGTGGTTTGATGTAGGAATCAAAAGACATACAACTTTTGTGGCTAATCTTGTTTGTATATTATAAAATTGTGCTAACTTTGATGGAAAATACAAATGTTGATGAAGAAATAATATTGTTTTATATGGAGCTGCGTTATAATGGTGCAACTCTTTTAATATTATGAATGATATGGATACATACCACTTGTCGCGATTTCTTACAGCTCAGGATTCTTATTCACAATATAAGACGGCTCTTGAGGAGATTCGAAACGGACGTAAAAGGAGCCATTGGATGTGGTTCGTTTTTCCTCAATTGAAGGGGCTGGGGCACAGCTATAATGCTGACTATTATGGTATTGCTGGTGCTGATGAGGCTCGTGCTTATTGGCTGCACCCCGTGCTCAGAGAAAGATTGCTGGAGATAACGGAGGCTCTGCTTCTGTTGGACGGTTTGTCGGCAAGACAAATCTTTGGAGAAGTAGACGCAATGAAACTTAGGTCGTCGATGACTTTGTTTTGGACAGCTACGGGCGAAGGGTTGTTCCGTAAGGTTCTTGATAAGTATTACGAAGGGAAGATGTGTGACAGTACTTTAGAAATGCTTAGATGATGCAACGTAGCTAACTACCGATATGATAACAAGATGCTATCTCGAAATAACTAATGTGTGTAACCTCAGCTGTGTGTTCTGCCCGAAGACCGAGAGGGCGAAGCATACGCTGACGTTGGACGAATTCGACGCTTTGACCTCGCGACTTGAGGGCAAGGTGAAGTTTCTGTATTTCCATCTGATGGGCGAACCGTTCCTCCATCCGCTGCTGCCGCAGTTTGTGCTGATGGCTCGCCACAAAGGTTTTGTACCCATTATCACCACTAATGGCACTCTGCTCTCGCGACGTGCAGACCTTCTGGATGCTCTGCCTCATAAGATTCAGATTTCGCTCCACTCGCACGAGGGCAACGCTAAGGAGAACCTTGCTGGGTACGTCGACGAGGTGATGGCGTTCTCGTTAGAGGCTGCGCGCCGCGGTTGTGTCGTCGTGCTGCGCCTATGGAACGAGGGCGGACACAACCGGCAGAACGACGATATTCTCAATCTGCTTGCGCTTCATGTGCCGCGCCCTTGGACGGAGCGTCACGATGGCTGGCGACTTGCCGACAATCTGTACATCGAGAACGATAACATGTTCGAGTGGCCCGACCTTCAGCACGCCATTTACGACGAGCAGGAGGTGTTCTGCTACGCCTTGCGCAATCAGATTGGCGTGCTCGTCGACGGCACTGTTGTGCCGTGCTGTCTCGACCATAACGGCGACATCGCGCTTGGCAATCTGTTCCGTCAGAGCCTTGCCGACATTCTCGCCTCACCACGAGCACGTGCTCTGTACGACGGCTTCACCAGTCATACCGCCGTAGAGTCGCTCTGCCAGCGCTGCGGCTATTCGGCTGTGTCGAAAAGGTTCCGCAAGTAGAAGTGCCATTATGATTTGTTGTTAGTAGGTTGCGTGGAGGAACGCCGTATTCTCCTATAGATTGCGTGGGTATGGCAAGGACGCCGTACTCTCCTACAGGTTGCGTGGGTATGGCAAGGACACC
>UMFI01015620.1_pt1 | contig 18380 bp, 18 predicted proteins | sample 1964951 | NCBI WGS metagenome assembly UMFI01 (sample SAMEA4836040, study PRJEB28245) | human gut metagenome | biome: gut microbiome; material: fecal sample | place: Denmark | collected 2008 | reverse complement strand
GTTATCCACATCGAAGGAGAAAATCATTTAACAATTACCTATCTGTTTATAGTTTCTTTACGCTTAAAGAAGCCTGTTTTCAACAAAATGCTTTGTGCGGCAGGTCAGAACTTGGTGTTGTGGTAACCGGTCAGTTCAATTTGCTGTGTGATAGTGGGATAATAGCGGCCAAACATAAAGACATAGAATTTTGCATCACAGGAAAAAACATATTCCACCCTATCCCCATCCACATGAAAATCCAGGCTGATGTTGCGGATCTGCTAGTCTTCTGTTGAGAGGGGGAGTTTTTCTGCCAGACCTTCTGTAACCATATCTTCCAGCATGTCTGTGTAGGAACTGTCGGAATAGAGCGTGTTTAAATATTCGCTGAAATTAGTTTCTCTCTGGGAACGGAAGGTATCAGCATAAATACTGGCGCTTAAATTGTTTAATTCCATTTTTGCACCATTTCGGATATTGATGCATGTAATCCGGACAGAAGCATAAGTCAGTAAAAAGGAAATCAGCATTACAACACCTGCTACAAAAAAACAGGTAAAGATGGAAATATCTCCTCTGTCATTACTGATTTTTTTCCGGATTGTTGGATAAATCTGTTTCATTGTCCACCTCACTTCCAATAATGCTCACTGACACCGGCGCCGCGGGCAACGATTCGCAGTTGGATCAGCCGGAAGTTCCAAAAGCCTCCCAGTTTTGCATCACCTTCAATGGTAATATAAAATGGATTTCCCAACTGGATGGCCTTATGCATTCCAGAAGGGGTAGGAGACTTATAGGACGCATCAATCGAATAGGAAATGTTATCAGCACCTTCGATCTGCGAGCAGAGAAAGTCAAACAGTTCCTCTGTTTCCGTGTTTAGACCGCCTGACAGCTGAATTTGCTTTACCATCTGGTCTGCACAGTGATCCAGTTCCTGTTTCGTGGAAATGATGGAAAACAGATCAATGATAAAAGCCAGCAGCAGTACCGCAATGAAGATGAAGACCATGGTGCTGAAATAATTGGCTTCCCCCCTGTCATCCTTCAGAATCTTGCGGATTTTGTTTTGAAAAATAATAACCACCACCTTTACATAAAAGCAGCCGTCCCATGAGGAACGGCTGCTTTACAAATTTTTGACTATACATAGTATAACAGGTATGGATTTACAGGGAAAGAGCAAAACTGTGCCAATGTTATGCCAGAGGTGTGCTGATTTATATAGTTGGCAATAATTTTTATTAAAAGTTGTTTTATGGAAAAAATAGAAAGAAAACTAAAAAACTTTATTTTTTTTGCAATAATCTTGAAATGAAAAGAGTAATGAAGTAAAATTAAAGAAAAGGAGGGGAAAGCGTTGCTTGAATACTATGAAAAATTACTACAAATAAAATGTTTCTCTTTTTACGATGCTGTTAAGATTTTGGGAGACAAGCAAAAGACAAGAAATATACTATATATGCTAAAGAAAAAAGGATTGCTACAATCAATTCGACGCAATTATTATGTCGTTATTAGTCTTGAAACAAAAGAGCCTGTGGCTTCTCCTTTTGAAATTGCTTCTGCAATAACAGCGGATAGTTATATTTCCCATCATTCTGCCTTAGAATTTTATGGGCTTACCAATCAAGTTTTTTCAGATGTTTTTGTTTCTACAGAGCGAGTATTCAGAGAATTTGATTTTGATGGTCGGTGGTACCGATGCATTGAAAATACGAGAAAATTTGGTATAGTACAACAAAAAAGAATTAAGGTAACTGATTTAGAGCGAACGATTCTTGACAGCATAAAGGATTTTGACAAAATTGGCGGTCTTGAAGAATTGTTACGTTGTCTGGAAATGATCACAGTAATTAATGAAGACATACTGATTGCATATCTGGGAAAGTATCACAATCAATTTTTGTCACAAAAAGCAGGATATCTTTTATCCTTTTTTCCACGAATAAAATTATCAAGTTCTTTTTTTTCTTTTTGTAAAGCAAATATGGGAAACAGTTCGCGATATTTGTACCATGATCTAAAAGATGAGAAAAATATGTTTGTAAAAGAATGGAATTTGTGTGTTCCAGAAAATATATTGCAGTTGATAAATGAAGGAGGAGAAGCATTTGTTTAATTATACGAAAGCAGAGTTGGCTGAAATGGCATCCAGGCAAAATTTTATTCGAGATACACTTGAAAAGGTCATCCGGCTAAGCGAGATTTTGGATTATATTAACAGTAACTCGATTATGAAAAAACGCCTGGTTCTTAAAGGGGGAACAGCAATTAACCTGACCGTTTTTCATCTACCAAGATTATCCGTTGATATTGATTTGGATTATTGTTCAGAAGAAAAGCGCGAGGAGATGATGATCCAACGAAAACAAATATCAGACGAGTTAAATGTTTATATGCAGAAACAATGGTTCGTTTGGAATTATTCCCCAAAGCAGATTTTGAAGTATTGAGAAAATCAATCGTATTTTACACAGCGATATCACAAGAAGAAATTCCTGAAAAGTATGATGTGAATAGGATTGACCGGATTAGCATTAGAAAGATAAGAAGCGATTTGCTTCCGGTTATTCAAAAAGGTGAATTTGTTGATCTTGAAAAAATCAAAAGCCATGTAAAGGACTTTTTGACGGAGTTGATGGTTCTTACTGTAGAGGAGGAAGAATTTCTTAAACAATTTAAAAATAAGAAGTATATACCGGAACTGCTTTTTGAAGATAAACGGATTATTAGGCGCATTGAAAAGCATCCAATGGCATTATGGAAAATGTTGGAACATTAAAAATGTCCAGTACGATTGCACTATTCCGATACTGTGGATTTTTTGGGGGGATATAACTGTTTTATAATTTGAATTTGAGTGGGAGGACAAATAAAATGGATATTAGAAAAGCAGAGGAAAAAGACATTCCCAGAATTCTTGAGTTGTTAGGGCAGGTATTGCAAATTCATGCAGATATAAGACCTGATATTTTTATTCCTGGTACGACAAAATATACCATATGCGAACTGACGGAGCTTTTGAGAAGTGAAGAAAAGCCGATATATGTTGCTGTGAATGAGGAAGATATATGTTTGGGGTACGCATTCTGTCAATTGAAGAAACAGCCGTTTTCAAATAATATGGTGCAGTTCAAGTCGTTTTTTGTAGATGATTTATGCGTTGATAAACGAGCGAGGGGACAGCATATCGGTGAAAGTCTGTTCGAATATGTAAAACAGGAAGCAAAGAAATTGGGATGCTATGAAGTAACATTGAATGTATGGACTGGAAATGCTTCTGCAGAGAAATTTTATGAAAAGATGGGGATGAAAACAAAGGAAAGACAGATGGAATATATTTTGTGAAGGCGTAAGTATAGTTTTTTACCTTTTTACAGGTAATCAGCCCATCTAAGAAGATAGCTGATTACCTGATTTTTGTTTACAGATTCTGCCGGATAATTCTCGTGATGATTCCCACAGCAACACCCCTTTCTTCGTCCAGACGGGTTACCGCAAAGCTGACATCATCTTTTTTGCCGGGAGTGCGGTAATCATAGCAGGAGTGGGCTACAGCATTTACGCCGTTGGACAGGCGTATGTAGACTACACCTTTATGCACATCCGTAACTTTGCCGGCATATTTGCTCTGGATTCTGCACTTTTTCAGGTTGTCATGATTGGTATTCTGGGATACGCTTTTGATATCTGCCTTCACGCCAATGTCTTCCAGGCTGTCACGGCGGACACTCAGTATCCGGACCAGAACCTGATCGCCTACGGAAAAACGCTCATGTGCATCCCCGATCCAGTCCCAGGCAAGGTCGCGGGCCATGATGGAGCATTCCACTCCAAAAATTTCCACCCGGATAACTTTTTCTGCCACGGCAATTACACGCGCCTGAACGATACGCCCATCATAGATGCGGTATAGACCGGAGGCATCTGTGTCCAGATAGAAGATCTGACGCTTTTTAAGCATGGCATCTTTACGGCTTGCCACAACGCTGCGGCTTCTGGAGTCAATACCCTTTACAATGAAGTCTATTTCTGCGCCAAGCATATTTCCAAGAACCTTATTTTGCCGGAGCATTAATTCAGTGTATTCCTGACCGGAAGGACTGCGCCCCAGATCGATCATCATTTCTTTTAAAGGGATTACAATCCGGAATCCCTTATAATCTACGATGGCAATGGTTTTTCCTGCATCAGTCTGTTCGATACCGCCAAGCTGTCCTGTCAGGATTTTTCGGGTCCGGTATGCGTTGTGTATTTCGTGCCAGATGACATCCTCACGGGTTTCCTCAGTTTCTACTGCGCCCCGGCTTTCAATGGTAAGTACGGATGCCTCTGTTTTTCGGTTTCTGCTGGAAGTCTCTGGTTCTGTCGGAGCAGAAGATGGAGCAGCTTCGGAGCTTTCTTCAAGAGCATTGGACATTGCTTCGTCTGTAGGAGTATCGGATTCTGTTTCTGAATCCGGTGTCTGAATCGTCTGCTCCGTTTCTGTCAGCTCCGCTTTCTTTCTTGTCCGTTTTGGTTTTACAGAAACGGTTTCCGCAGCAGTATCGGAAGGGAGATTACCAGCCTCCGGTTCTATTACCGGATCTGTTTCAGACAATTCAGGGGGATCTGATTCACTGGGATCACTGGGGGCGGAAGCTTCGGCGCTCTCATCCATGATATTTAAAAGTTCATCCAGCTCCGGTTCGTTTTCTGTACTGTCAGCAGCAGGGGAGTTTCCTGATTCATCAGCAGCTTCCAAGGAAATTTCAGGAGCAACCTCTTCGATATTTAGTTCACGTTCCATGGATATAGATTCCTGTTCCAATAAGTCTTTTTTCTTTGTTGCCATAATAAATCCTCCTTTAAATTTTTTATAGATTAAGACATGATAGAGTCTTTATCTGCAGAAATAATTCCGGATGGTGGCTCCGGATGCTGGGAAGTCTTTTTAGGGGAAACAGGGGAATCCTCTGAAGACACAGGCTTTGCTTTGCACCGGACTGATTTTTTGGAAGAGGGCGGCAGAGGGGCTTTGGGTTCTCTGCCTTTCTCTATTTCCATCCGGCGCCATTCCGGTATATGGGCGGAAGCCTTGCAGGAGCGCAGCTTCGGGTATTCCGGATGTTTGGAATAATCCATTTTGTCCACCTTTAAGATTTTCTTTCCACGGATGATTACAAGCGCCTGGTCGATTGGCAGGCGGAGTACCTCATCTGGTGTGAGCACTGGTCGTTTTCCTACGCCGTTGGTTTCCCTGAATTCTGGAGTATAGTTGGAAATTCGCCAGGTTCCCAGCTGTTTGGACTGGCTGGAAACGGCCACGCTTGCAAGTCCGGTTCGGGAAGATACAAATTCGGCAGTAAGCGGATCGGTACAGCCTAAGAATAACTGGACATCACAGTTTCCCAGGATTTCCTGCCACAGATTTTGTGGATATCGGTTCTGCAGGCCAGCCAGATTCTGAAACACGCAGGACATGGAAATGTTACGGGAGCGGATGACACTGAGACGGCGGGATAAATCCGGAATCGTGCCGCAGGCAGTCAGTTCTTCACCCAGCACATGGACGGGAACCGGAAGATTTCCGCCTTCACAGTTTTTATCCGCATAACGGACAAGCTTGATAAAAACGAAGGATAAAAACAGGGAGGCAAGGAAATCAAAGGTACTGTCCTGATCGCTTGTAACAAGGAAATAGGCGCAGGGAGTCTGTCCTGGCAGTTCCAGGTCAATTTCATCCCTAGCCGTAATCTTTTTAATCAGTTCAGACTGGAATACCTGAAGACGGCTCCCAAGCCCGATAATGACACCGCTGCGGACCGTATCGGAAGCCTGTCTGAAAAGGCTGTAAGGAGCTTTTGCCGGATGACTGGTTGGAAGCACATCAAACAGACTGTTTAAAGCGGATTCGGAGTGGAGTGTCAGCAGCTGGTAAACCTGCCCCATGTTGCTGCTTTCCGGCGGATAGCCTTTTTCTACATACAGGACCAGAGCCTTTAACAGATTCATCTCGGCAGAGTCCCAGAAATGATCCCCTTTATTTCCGTTGGCGGTATTTTTTATAATGACATCCACAAAAAGCTGGGCCATCAGCTCCTGACCTTCGATTTCAGCAAGACAGTTCCAGGAATCGGAGTTTTCCGGATTCACCAGATTAAAAACCCGAACAGTATAGCCCTTTTCACGTAGGTATTCACTGGACTTTTCGTACAGCTCTGATTTCGGATCACAGATAATCAGGGATTCTCCCCTGGATACGCCCTGAAGAATCCGGTTCATGCAGAAGGAACGTGTTTTCATGGAACCGCTGGCTCCGTAAACAGCCAGATTGCTGTTGAGCCGCGTCTGTTCCGGTACACAGACTGCCTTGCCATCTAAAAGTCCCAGAACAACCCCATGGTGGCGGCGGAGATCTGAGATGAGATCAAGAACTCCTGCCATTTCCTTTCGGTTCATCCAGCCGGATGTACCATAGGTTCCTTTGGCAGAATAGGTGAAATTCCGGTCCTGGTCATATTCTCCAGTATCGTTGTATCCCATTCGCATGACCAGAAGCACTAAAACAGCCAGAAGCCCGATACAGATGAAGATTCCGTAAATGCCATAGGGAGGGCGGAATACGGCAGTCAGGCAGGTGAAAAAATGAGGCGACGCGGCCGCAGGAGAAGTACCGTCTCCCGGATAGCCGCCGCCCTGCTGCCAGAGAGCATAGTTGCCGATCAGCTGAGCCAGATAGCCGCTGGCATATAAAACAGCAATGAGTGATGTTGGCGCAAAGAGTAAAAATTTCAATAGATTTCGTTTATTGATGGAAAAACCTCCCTTCAAATTTTTCAAAACTGATTGTCTGAAGTGAAATCCGGTTCCCAAAGCAGCGGAAGAGGACTTCACTTTGGAAGTCAAAGCAGATAATGGTTCCTGTGCGTTCCTGTATCTGGAGTGCAGAACAGAACCGGTTAATTCGGGGAATATCAAAAAAATATCCGAACAGTACGGCACTGCCTTGATTGTCAAAGCCATCATTCTCAATGATCCAATCCGTTTTTTTCGGGGACAGATCAAGGGAAAGGGTTTTGTTTAATGCAGCAGTTTTTTCAGGACAGCATAAAAGTCTTAGAAGCACCTCGCCATGGTGGTCGTTTGTCAGATAATAAAAGTGCTCATAATTGCCATCCAGAAGAAAAAAACAGCGGGTGCCGGAATCTGCGCTGGTAAGAAGCTGAAAAACAGGTTCCATTCCATGACCGACCAAAAGTCCGCTGACGGAGTGACAGGCGTACTGATGGGAAAGGCGCTGCCGGCATAGAAGAATCTCCAAAAGGGATTTTGTACGCTGTTCTGCCCGATAGTCCCATTTGGCTGTAGATGAACCGCTGTTGTAGGTAAGAAAAATACCGGACTGAGCCAGAACAACGCCCATCATGCGGGAACTTCGGATTTTTATGGCTTCAAGCCCCAGCTCCTTTATCTCACGGGAACTGTAGAAAGCCGGAAAAGCTATGGTTTCCACAGCAGAACCTTCCGGAGAAAATATCTGTGGCTTTTCATCACGAAAAATGGCAATACCGGACTTTTGCATAAGAAGATATATTTCTGCAAGTCGGTGCAGCCTTAGACGGCGTGAAAATTCGCTCTTAAGCATGTTCGTATCCGCGTTTCCAGTAAGGTAGAATGAAAAACGCTTTGGATTGGCTTCCAAAAGAGCGGCTTTGGCTTTTGTTCCCAGCCGGTAGCCCCTGAGTCTGTCCTTGTAGTAGGTTTTTAAGAGTTTATCCCGTTTCAGTGCCCAGATGATGGTCATTTTATAGCTGTCACTTCCGGGGAGACGGGAGAGCAAATCTGCAGGAAATTCGCCACAGATGGCAGTTAGCTCCAAAAGCATATAGCTCTGGGTATCACTTCTGGGGAGCAGTTCAGAAAAGCGCAAGCGCATTTCCTCCTTCCTCGGATTTACCGAGGCGGCTAAAGACTTCGGTAAATCCGGTTGTTGTGTGGATGATAAAACCCTGCTGTTTTCGTCTATTTCACATTTTTTTGGCATATCAGAAAAAAAGAACGGGAAAACCTTAAAAATCTGATATGGATTTTAAACGGTTTTCACGTTCCGCCAGCCAGTCAGGAAATCTTTTTTTGTCCATGATATAGACGCAGGTACAGTTTTTGTCCCCCAATTCCGTTGTGTGGTAAGCATCGCAAAGCAGCCCTGTATCATCGATCATGACATGGAGCGCAATGGTATCCAGAAGATGTTTCTGCTGGAGATTATCGTAATCTAGCAAACACCAGTCAGGCAGTTCATGATCGTATACATGGGAAATGCATACTACGCATTCCCGATAACGGGGGACGGGATGTTTTGCTGCATAGTGTTCCAAAGCCGCATGAAGTGGGTCTAAGAGAAAAATACTGCTTTGCCGCTGTTTCTTCTTGGGAAGAAGACGGGGGAGGGTGATTGTCATGATCCCGTCCTCATAAAAAATCTCCACATTATGGGCTTCACTGGCTTTTACCAGATAGTCCTTTTTGGGAATACTGGTGGATGCATAAAGAAGGCTTCTGAGCTGGCAGGCAATTTTTTCCGCCCTGAGAGCCGCCTCCGTTGACATGGTTTCATAATTTTCCGGATAACGCTGAATGTCCAATGAGTCCATTGCACAAATATGGCTGTTTAAGCGTGAAAGGTTATTTAAAATCTCTCCAATCCGGCGGGAGAGCAGGTTTCTGTTCAATTACAATCCTCCATTCATTCTTTTATAGTAATGCACCTGACCGGCTTTATCGGTTGTGCAAAAGCCCGCTATGCCTGGAAAATCAAGGAGCGGGATCTGTTCCGGTTCGTCCACTAAGACAATCCGGCGACCGCAGTGTTCCCTGATTTTTGGCAAAGCTTGAGTAATCAGGATTTCACTGCCAGCGGGAACCTGGATAATCTCGTACAGCTCCCCATCAGCAAAAAACATGATTTTGACAGGAAATTCGCTTACAGAGTGGAACTCTGCTTTGTCTGCAAAGTCCAGAAGAACCCAAACTGCCTTTTCCATATCGTCATGACGGAGATCAGAGCCGACATCGGGAGCAGAATAGCTTCCATTTTCTCTAAGAAGGATACGTCCCTGTTTTTTCAGATGGGAAAGAAGATTTTTTATCTTGGTCTCTTTTCCAGGGAAGAAACGGATAAGCTGCAGCTCCAGAATGCCTGGGTACATGGTAATCAGCCGGAGCAGTTCAGCCGCTTCCCGGCTGTAAAGGTCTGAGCGGGTTTTCAAAAGCCTCACCTCCTTGCTTTGCGTATAAAAGGCGTAATCTATGCGTCATCCGCTCAGGCAGTTTTACAAAAGACGTAAACAGTACGCAATCGGGACGCATTCACTGTCAGCCAGCCTGTTCCATTCGTTTTCTGGCTGCCAGGTCTTTCAGTTCTCTGCGGTCGGTGGTAATCAGATCCTTCTCCAACGGGCTTGCCTTAAACTCTACCATGATATTGTTATTGTTGGTGCTGATCAGTCCGCTTCCCCGTTCAAAATGCGTGACCTCCATGATTTCCGCATCGGACAGGTGCAGCGTGGTCTGGACACGCATGGCCTCGTCATCTTCAAGATTCAGGATAATCTTGGTCTTGGAGTTGTTGATGATGCCTTTTCCAAATCGTCCTTCGTCCAGATTGAAGAAATCGTTGAGATCCTGTGACGCACAGACAGCCGAACCGCCATAGCCGCGGATTGTTTTGAAAATTTCCAGAACAAAATCTCCGGCAAGGCGGGTTCCGGTTGCACCTGCGCCGGACAGAAGCTGCCAGCATTCATCAATAAAAATGGTCTTTTCTTCTGTCCGGTCTGCCTTTGCCCTGTCCCATACAAATTCAAGGGCAACGAACATCCCGACAGTCAGCAAATCGCCTGTCAGGGAAGAAATATCCAGCACCGTATATTTGTTATCCAGCGATACATTGGTCTGCTGGTTAAAGGTGCTGGCAGAACCATGGACGAGCCGGTTCAGGATATTTGCCATGCGGCGGGTGGCAGCCGATTCCGTTAAGACTTCATGCAGGTCGCCTAAAACTGGCATGGGGCGGTACTGTCCCGGATGGTCTGGATCTTCCAGGGAGTCATTATCATGGGTGATTCCCTTTCTGTTATAAGTACGGATCAGGGATTCATCCAGAAGCTGCCGTTCTTCGTGTGTCATATCCGGAATGAGCAGGCTGAAAAAAATATGAAGCATCTGGATTTTCTGTGCCAGCTCGGATAACTGGATACTGGGACCATCCAGCAGTTCATTAACAGAACGGTCCACACGCCGGATTTCCATTACATTGATACAGTGGGGGCTGGCTGGGGAAATCTGAATAAATTCTCCCCCCACATTGGCGCAGGCGCGGTGGAATTCATGCCCTTTTAAGGGAGCTATGATAAAGATTGGAATCCCTTTTCTCCGCATCCGGAGCGCCATGAGCTGCATGGTAAAGGTTTTGCCTGCCCCGCTGGTTCCCAGAATCGCCATATTGGCATTTTTATAGACAGCAGAATTAAAAATGTCCACAATAATCAGGGAGCTGTTGTATTTATTGACACCCAGCAGAATGCCGTTGTCATCACACATTTCATAACTGGTAAAGGGATAGCAGCTTGCAGCCCCTCCTGTCAGCAGATTCCGCTTGCTTCGTTCATACAGTCCTTTTTCCACAGATACCAGAGGAAGGGCAGTTAAAAAAGCTTGTTCCTCCCGAAAATGGCAGGAGCTTACCCGCATATCCTGAGACAGAAGAAGTTTTTTCATTTCGCTGACCTTCCATTCCAGATCTTCCAGGCTGGCAGCGGTAATCGTAATCAAAAGATTCAAAAAATAGAAATCCTCGTGATTGGCAAGTCCTTCCTTCAGAAAGTAGCCGCTTCGGATCGCACTGTCAATGTCGTCAAAGTCCGTATTGGTATCACTGGCATCTTTGATTTTGGAACGGTTTATCCTTAGCTGCTGACCGACCTTCTGGATAATGCGTTCTTTTGGCTGACGGGAGAGGAACATATCCATGTCAATTCCGTCCCCTGCATTTACGATCAGGCTGAGCCAGCCGGCGGGAACCTGGGCTTTATAGCCGTCTGAAGGAACCAGAAGATAAGCATAGTACAGACCGTCAATGCAGATATAGCGTCCATGGGTAAAGTCAATGCTCTGGGGAGCAATAAACTCCGTAACTGGAATATGTTCTGTCTCCGATGTCCTTCCTTGGGAAACATACTGCCCGACTACCTCTTTGACTTTGGCAGAGAGCGGTTTTACAGCACTTTCATTCCGACAGAGCAGGTTATAAAGGACGTCTGCAGTAAATTCATCTTCATTTTCTGGAATCAGGACCTCATTTCCGCACTGCCGCAGATAATTTGAGGCAGTGTGGACGGCGCTTTCCAGAGAAAGGATCGCCTCCTTTTCTTCCTCGGAACGCTTGGTATTGTTCCATGGTTCATATTCAAATATGAGAAAGAACCGGCGAGTAACGGCTTCACGGGAACTGATCTGCTGCACAAACTGCAGATAATCCTCCTGCATCAGACGGCATTGTTCATTGGTTTCCTGTTCCATTTCCTGTTGTACTGTTTTCAAATGACTTCCAATGTCTGCCCTGCGTGTCAGAACCTTAAACTGCAGTTTGACAGGGCTTATTTTTAAATAGGAAACAAAGGAGTAGATGATGTTTCTCTGCTCCCTGGCGCTGCGCAACAGAAAATTGATTGGAATGACCTCCACAACCTTCACAAACCTGTGGTCTTTGGTATAGATAATTCCATGTTCCACTTTTTCTATGGGTAGATATTCTGCCACTGGATTGAAAAAAGATGGGGCGGAAGCCTGATTTTTCCGTTTCTTTTGAGAAGTCTCTTTTTCAGCTTTCTTTTTTTCCTGCTTTGGTTTCTTTTTAGTTACAGGTGCCTTTTTGCTTACCGGACGCAGCTTTTGCCGCAGTTCATATCCGCGTATCTCATCAAATTCAGCAGGGAAGTCTCCGGTATCTTTTGGAAGTAACCGTTTATGAGCAGTAGACGGAGAGGATGCAGCTTTATGGGCAGGCTTCGATTTTTCTTTTTTTGCTTTTTCAGATGGTTTTTCTTTAGAAGCCTTTCCTGTCGCACACACAGTATCTGCTTTTCCAATAATCCGGCGGTTTTTCAGGTATTTCAGAAAAATAATCAAAAATGCGCTTAAGCTTTCTCCAGATATGCCGATCAGGGCAACCAGCATAAGGGGGAGAGCGGTCAGGCATAAAATTATAATGCGCAGGGTAAGTCCAAGGGGGATAAAAATAAAAAGCGGAAGTCCGACTGCGGCTGCAAGGATTCCCGCTTCGATTACATTACGAGCTTTAAACATTCCGCCGAAGAAGGTTCCCGTATCCACGAAATTCGGCGGAATGATATAGGTATCGTGGTCACTTTGATTGTTCATGTTCATTCCCTCACTTTCATAGCCGGACAGGAGACATTCAGCCGATAATCCAGAAAGGACCGCCAGCCCCTGCCCGCCGACTAGCTTCATTTAAGATGATGGATAAATCCCAGAGCTGTCCGCTCCGGTTATAGCTGCCAGGATCAGCAACCTTTATTTTTTCGTTCTCCACACCCCGTAAAACAATAAAATGACCGGATTTGGTAAAATGACCTTTTGCCATGATTGCCACTACCAGTTTTCCTTCAGAAAGGGCATCCAGAATCCTTTGTGGTTCGGAGGAAGTACAGCCGGACACTGGAAGATTCCAATGCTTGGCTGCCGCAGGGATTAACGCATGATAAGAGCCGCTTCCTTTGCACCAGTATCCGTTTTCATAAGACCATCGGGACATTTCCACTGGATCTACGATTGTTCCGGAAAGGGAGGATACGACCATTGCCATGGCAGTAGGACCACAGCCTGAGCTGCCGATATGATCGGTACCATAGGGCTTTCCGGCATAACGCTCATCCATCTGGTTATAATAAATGACTTCCGTTACTCCATCAGAAAACTGCACATTCCCAAGAGAGGGGATGCTGTTTCCAGTCCAGCTGTCCAGGCTTTGCAGCAGTCCGTCTCCCAGAAACAGGCTGAGATTTTCCGCATAATTTCCAGCCAGTTCTTTCTGCTCATCTGTTAAAGAAAACACCTGGTCCGCAAAATAGGCTTCTCCGTTGTAAACAATGGTGTAAATCAGCCATGTTTCTGTTGTGGAGGTCTCTTCCCCTGTTTCGGGGTCTGTTTCTGTTATCTCCCGCAGTTCCTCCCTGCGTTGGAAGGAGTATAGATGATGTTTATTCTGCCGCAGGATGTCAGCCATGTTGGAAATGGATATGTCCCTGAAATTCTCGGCTTTCGCTGCACAGTACTGGGCTGCAAAGAGGTTGGCGTTATAAACGGGATTTTCTTCATAGGGATTCAGAATTTCCATTCCATCGCCGCCGGAGGCTGCAAAATCTGTTTCGATTCTGGATGTTACATCTTCCATCCCTTCTGTTAAAATGGCATTCAGCGTAAATGAGATTTCATTGCAGTTTTCCATGATTGCCAGTTCACTGTTGAGAAGGGGATGCTCTGGATCAGCGGGGGAAACGGAATTTCCCAGACCGTCAAAAACAAGCCCTGGAAGCAGAAGCAGAAAAAGAACAGGCAGGATGAGAAAAAAGGAGAACACAGTTGCAATCGTTCCAAGGTGTTTCCGGCTTTCCCATAGAGCGCCAAGGGCAGCGCCATAAGGACCGCCGGCGGCAGTCCCTTTTGCAGCCTGAGAAAAGAGTTTTCCTGTTTTAACAGCTCCCCGCAAGGTATGGGCTGCTGAGAAACCAGCTGTCAAGTCTTCGCCAAAGCTGGTTTGGTTCTGATTTTTCATTTATATCCGGTCCTTTCTTTTGGGCGTTGGGGGAAGTTTTTTCACAATGGTCTCCTTGTAGGCAATGGAACCATCCGGAGCCATGTAAGGAGATTTATCTACAGAATCAGCAGCATACTGCTTATACCAGGAAGAACCGTCAGCAGCATGAACTGTAGTATAGGAACCTTCCGGCGCTGTGTATTGCTCCGTATGGTACATACCAAAGGCAATTCCTTCCGGATAACTTTCGGAAACCTCCGTACCGGTAATACGACCGCCTCCGATTTCTACATTGGAAAAAGAGGGGACATGTTCAGCACCTTCCTCCAATGCGGCATATCCCATATAGGAATAAAGCGCCTGTTCGGCCTTTTCTCCTGTTATGGAACCGGTAGAAGAAATCGCTCCAGCCGCTACTGTACCAATCACATCATTTGCAAAATCCCCTCCTTTGCTGACGGATGCGGAATATAATTGTCCTCCAATACCAGCCGCCGCGGTTTCAGCAAGACCGCTTAACCCGCCTCCAGTCCTGTTGTTTCCAGAAGCAGCAGAAGAAGCCGGAGAGACAGCGGCTTTGACGGCGCTTTGGGTTACAGAACGGCTTACTACGCCGGCCAGACCGCCTGCCAGAAATCCGCCGCTGACACTGGAGCCGGAATTGACATGGGAAGAATGGCTGCTTCTTCCGCCGCCAAAATAATGACTGGAAAAGTTTCGGACAGATCCGATTCCTTTTGCGGCAATCATAGCTTCTGCCAGCATGGAGCCGCCTGTGTGCCCTACATTGATTCCCAAGGCAGACATAAACGAATCAATTTTCTGGGAAACCTTAAGAAAGGCAATGGCACACAGAAACCAGATTAGTACATTCCCTGAAACCGTTTCTTTTCCGGCCGCTTCTACCTGTGCCTGAAGTTCACCTTCAGAAACGGCAAAAACAGTCAGGGTATGATAAAAAGACAAGGACAGTGCAAAAAAGGATGCACTGAGTAAATGTTTGATACGCTTCAAAAGAACCTCCTTCCTACAGTGACAGTGGGTTTGCGATAAAGGTGCCTACCATGGAAGTGAAAAGGCGCAGACACCAGGCATTCATTACCAAAAGAAGCATCTGTCCGCCAAGCATCCGGCACCAGGACTTAAATATATTGGAGGTAGACTGGGATGCGCCCATGGAAAAGGCAACCGGAGCAGTATAAATTAAAACGCCCAGCAGGACATACCGTTCTGCCGCTTCCAGAAGAAGCTTCAGATAATTCCATGCAAGGATGATCACCAGAATCAGGGTAATCAGGGCAACTGCGCCATTGGCGCAGGCTCCGATGATAACCAGCATGACAGAATTGAAATCTGCAAAGCTGATGGCAGGAAGTTCCGAATCCATAATCCATGCATAGGGAGTGCCTCCAATTTTCAGAGCCATGCTTACAATATCATCAGAGAAATAAGCCAGCAGGATGAATAAGACGGATCGGATGCTGAGTTTTACAGGATCTTCCGCTTCAATTCCAGCGCCAAGACCGAAATTTTTGAAAAGCTGCCATACCCAGTTAAGCAGAATCAAGCCGATGGACAGGGCGACGAAAACCTTATACATGGTTTCTGCAGCAGGGAAATAGCGTAAAAAAACATCCATATCGCAGCCCAGTGCTCCTAATACGGATGTGCTGATGAGGTCAAGACCATGCATGACCTGCTCGGCAAGCCATTCCACAATCCCGTCTAAAATTCCCATAAAGTCACACCTCCCTTAACCAGTCCATTTTCCGTCAGAGAAGAACGGCGTAACATAAGCCATGATGAAGCCAAGACCATTTAAAATAGCCCATGTAATGCAAATACGTTTCAGCCATGCCCTGCTTTCATCTACCGTCCGTCCGCTTCTGGAAAAATTCATCATCAAAAGGGCAACCGAAGCGGTGACAATGGCGGCAACTGTTGATATAAGGACGATCTGGTTATACACATCCTTCATGATTTCTCCGGCTTTTGTCCACACATCTGTAGATGCATAAACGGGCTGTGCAAACATCAGAGAGGTCATGGCAAAGAAGCATGCATAACAGGCTGTTTTTGTCAGGTGCTTTTTCAGCTTCTTTTTTCTTTCCGGAAAGAGAACCGGCGTTGCTTCTGATTTCTTTTTCAAGTTGTAAGCCTCCTTATCCTGTGATTTCCATACAGAAAAGAAAAAGAAAGCCACACTTTTGGAGGAAGCATGGCTTTCTGATTTCAGTCTGTTAGGTATACGTTTGAGCATACTTAGTTTAACATATCGGTATTTACGGCGAAAGAGCAGAATTGTGCCAATATTCTGCGGATTTGTGCCAATGTTGTGCCAGAGTTTTTTATTAAAAAATAGTTGCAGAATGTGCAGAAAAGAGGAGGTGTTCCCCTTATTTATATAGCATATGGGTCATGTTAAAATATGATATGTCTCTTTGAACCTTGGCAATTTCACAGCACAATTCAGGATTTATACAGATACAGGAGGATAGTGTGCGATGACTTGAAAAGAGCTCGCCCCCTGGTTAAAAATTGCACAGCAACATCTGAAATACGCGGCAAAAACGTTGGCGCAGGAAGTGGCCTGATGAATGTGCGAAAATTCCACAGCCTTAATCTATATAGAAAAACATTATATTTGCAGTTGAAAGGTCAAAGGTTCGATTCGTATATAAAATATGAAGCAAGTTCATAGCAAGGACCTGACTGATCTCACTTCAGATAATGAAAAATGCTATCTTCAGGAGAAATACGGGATAGCATGATATCATGGAAGAAAGTGGGACTGGACGCTGCACAGGAAATTAGGAAGGAGGGATAAATAATGTCAGCAAATGAAGAGAATGGAGTGGGGATTGATCAGCAGGTATACTTGGCAGCCGATATCCAGCGTATGCTTGGAATCGGAAAGAGCAAATCTTATATGTTTCTTGAAGAAGTGTATAAGCAGAAAAATCCGCCATTCAAAGTTCTTAAAATTGGTAAGCTTTTCAGAGTGCCAAAGAGAGGATTTGATGACTGGCTGAATGGTGGTCTATAAACGAGGTGATTTAGTGAAACAGCCAGAAAAGAAAAACGGAGTAGCCTTTTATGAGGAAACTTCATGGTTTCACAGAATTAAGGTGTTACAACCGGATGGTTCTGTAAAATATAGTAAGCGAGGTGGATTTCAGAGTGAGGCCGAAGCGGAAGCAAGTTATTACCGATATGAGGAAGAGTTTAAGAAAGCGTCCAGAGCCTATCAGATGGCATCAAAACCGAACCCAGATGTTAATTTAAGGGATTACCTGCTTTATTGGTTTGAGGATGTATTTTCCCAGAGGGTTGAGAATACAACTCGTATGGTCTGCGCCTATGTGCTGTATGACCTGATTCTTCCGAATATGCAGCAGGATATAAAATTACGATATGCGAATGAGGAGTATTTTGATTCTTTATTGGCAGTTGTATCAAAAGTATGCGAGTCGGCAGGCAACAAGTCCAGAGAGCTTTTAAATATGGCAATGAAAGAGGCTGTAATACAGGACTATATTAGGCGAAATCCAATACCAGCAACCAAACCCTACCCAAGAAGAAAACCAACTATTATTATTTTAAATAAAGCAAATGTGAAAAGGCTTTTGAAAGCTGCGTATAATAGCGGATGGTATTTGGAGATTTTACTGGGACTGTTCTGTGGGCTTAGAAAAGGAGAAATTTCCGGCTTGAAATTTGGAGATTTTGATCCACAAAACAGAACCATCTACATTCAACGGCAGATTACATCGAATCCTATTGTTCCAAAGGGTGCGAGTAAAATTCAGTCATATGAAGTTATAGAGAAGCCGCCAAAGACAGATAACAGTTACCGTCTTCTGCGGATACCGGAGACTGTTGCAAAGGAAATTGAGAAAAGAAAAATTTTGGTTGAAGCAAATAAGCAGCAGTATGGCGAACAATATTTTGATCACGGTTATATCTCGTGTCAGGAAAATGGATTACCACATTCAACAGCCGCCATGAACAGCGCTTTGACAAAATTATGTTCTAGGAATGGCTTACCTCATATTACAGTGCATGGTCTGCGCCATATGTATGCAACGATCTTGATAGAGCAGAAGGTTCCTCTGATTAAAATATCAGCTCTGTTGGGGCATGCAAGTGTTAATACAACATTTGAATATTATTGTGAGGTCATGGATGAGAATGAGCAGATTATTACATTTATGAATCATACTTTTATTCCAGAAGGCGGTGCTTCTATATGTTAAAGTTGGATTTGAAGAATTATGTCGAATGGAGAGTGTCACAGGTAATGCCTGTGCGCTCAGGATTCGGCTACAGGATATTTTTAAAATATCTGGATGGAAGCGAAAAGCCGTATCAGAAATCGGGTTTTAAAACAGAGAAGGAGGCGAATAAGGCAAGAGAGAAGACGATTGCAGAATTATACAATGGTACATTTATTGTGTATTCAAAGGTAAAGGTTGCAGACTTTATGCTTTCCTGGCTAGAGATAGACATAGGAAAACGGACTGAAAGCCATGAAACCTATTATAATTACTGCAATACAGTAAATAATCATATC
>UMFI01012239.1_pt1 | contig 18521 bp, 25 predicted proteins | sample 1964951 | NCBI WGS metagenome assembly UMFI01 (sample SAMEA4836040, study PRJEB28245) | human gut metagenome | biome: gut microbiome; material: fecal sample | place: Denmark | collected 2008 | reverse complement strand
CCTTATGTATCCGTTCCCTGTGATGTACTTATCTTATCACACCAAGTAACTGCTGAATTTTCTAGGGCGAAAACTGTTCAGTCGAAAAACCGCTCTCATTCTTTGTATATTGCGTCGCTACTACATACGGATACAAACAAAATGCGCATACAAATAGTAACATATATCTCTGGTTTCCGCTCACAGGCCCAAGAAATACCGTACCTAAATATAAGAGTAAAAAAACAAACCAGGACAGATTTTTCCATCTTTTTTTATGGATACAGAAACAAATTGCAAACGCCATTAGCCAAAAATACAGTGCCGACCGGAGTACAACATTAATCACAGGTATTTTTTCTAAAATCCATTCATATCCTACAAGTACGTATAATCCTACCTTGATTTTATTAAAAGGGATCTTGAATCCTGCATCTTCCACAAACCGTGGGTTTATCCATCCATGGAGAATATACGATTCATCGATCGGATAACCTCCACATTTTTTTGCCCATGTTCCGATATTGAACCCAGGATAAAAGTATCCATAGATATTATATAAAACAGATTCCATATATGTTCCCGGATGTTTCAATCCCATTTCAATCCAAACTTTAAAATATCCTTTTAAGTCCTCACCTGTAGCGTCTTTCTTGTAGGTGTCTTTTACCGGATCGCTTAGTACCGGAAAATATCTATCCCTAATTTCATCATAATCCAATACTTTATCAATTGCATCTTTTTCTTTTTTTGTTACTTCGTATTTTTGTATGTACCGCGCAGTTGCCTGAAACGGAACCGATAACATTTCTTTTTTGCTGGCCGGTGAAATCTGCAGCGTAGGTAATAAAATGGAATTATATCCAATCATTACCACTATCAATACCACAACAGGGATGATCATTTTTTTCTGCTTTAGTATCAGACCTGCAACAATCAAAGCAGGAATTAACGCATATGCTGCATTCGCACGGAATAAAAACATACCGATTATAATGGGCAGAAGCCGGATCAAATTCAATCGTCCTTGATATGCTTCAAAAAATTCCACTAAAAACAGTATACCAAACGCAGTAAAAATCGAGTCCTTATTTGCAAGAAACGGGATTTCCATCAGTAACGGATTTAGTAAAAATAATACAATCAAACTCTTATGCTTGATTGCAACAGAACCATAGCTGATCATTCGACTTAATGCAAACGCAAAAAACGTATATTGAATGAGAATATATGCGGCATACCCCGGTGTATATGAACCAGTAATCATTTTCCCGATTTTCATGCATGTACCGATAAGGTAGACATAAGCAATCCGATGATGATCCGTAATCAGCTGTGTTGGATTAAGCAGCACAACCTGAGCAGACACCGGATTCTTTATTCCGAAGTACTGCAAAATGCACATCTGGGAATCATAGTGTACCATACCAGGAAAGATGCTTATAAAAAATATGGTGTAGCAAATCATCAGGATCAAAAAAATCTTTTTAAAGGAAATTTTGCTATACTTTTCACAGTTCCTATTATCCAGTTTGCAGTACAGTTTATTTACTATATACGCGAATGGAATGCAGCCTACAAAGGTGATTCCCAAAACAGCTGCAATCCCAGCGCCATGCAAATCGGTATCTTTGTTACAAAGGAAGCCGATCCCCATAAGTAGCAAGAAAAGGAAGCTGAACAGATAGCTTCCTATATTTATATTCTTTAATTTTTCCATTTTCTTCCTCTCTTCTTATCCAATACGTTTTGCAATTTCAACAGTAAAAATTACAATTCCTATTATCCATGCAGGTATCCATTCTTCTACTGTAGATCCAGCATCTTCGAAAAAAATGCTGACAAGTATTGGCGTGCCAATCGCAATGCATACTCCTACGACAACAACTGCTAATCCGGCTAAAGATAACATGATACTCCTCCTTACGCTGGTTTATTTAAGCAAAGAATAAATTCATTTCCGTTGGCCGTAAATTTAAGATCATTGACGACATAGTTTCGGCCGTTAATTTCTACTTTAACCGTTCGGTCGCCATATGACTCAGTAGCTTTCTCCAGCATGCTTATCAGTCCTTTTGCTGTTGTTGTAAGCTTTTCAATATCTTCTGTTTTCTTTGTTTCTTCTACTGTTGTTTTTTCTGTCATATTTTTTCTCCTTTTTATGTATTTTTAGTATTTGTTCCAAAACATCATATATTATTATCAAACCACGATTGTGAACCATTCTTCAATCCAGCGATTTTTCTATTTTCGAAATGTGAAAACGCATTTTAGATGTCTACATGTGTATGTCCCTCCAGGTCAACGATCCACCTCAGCTTTCCATTTTCATCTGATTTCCGAACCTGTAGCGTACATAACCAGCTTTCAATTTTTGCGAATAACTTTTCTTCATAGGAAACGTTTCCTTTTTGTTGTAGCAAGCAAAAATCTACAAAATCTGATTCCATGACAACCTGTACAAAGCGTTCCCAATCACCAGTCTGTTTCAAAACATACTCTGCCGCTGGCTTTAAAAATAACTGCAGGAAAAATCTATAGGTAAGAACTTCTTCTTTCATTCCACCATAATGCTTTCTATAATATGCCTTATATGCATCCAGTGACTCTGGATATTTTTCATGGTCGTAATTGCCTTTTGCAATTGAAATGATGTCCTTTTCCATTGCATAATCCCGGACGAATTCTTTTGGTTCTTCCATTTTTCTCACCTCTCCTTCTTTTGTATTTATCATACCAATTTTGCAAATATCCATATTTTCACAGACGACTTCTTACCTATAATATGAAAGAATCTCATAAAAATAGGCAAAATAAAAGACACCTCCAAAAGGAAGTGCCTTTCCACCGGAATCGTTCCGGCCAATTCACTTATACAATACTATGTTCTCATTATTATTACAAACTTTGCCTTTCAAAAATAACTCTTTCGTCCTCAACACGATACAGAACCGTTTTACATAATTGTCCATAATCCGATTTTTCATGAGCAATATAGTTGATATTCTTTTCTTCTGTTTCTCCAACTCGCAAAACTGATCTGCCTATATTCCAAATGTCAGCACTGTTCGAGATCTTCTTTCGTCCAGGTATAGGGCGTTGATTATCCGTGTGAACAACAATCAGAAATGCTGTACCATACTTTTCACCAAGTCCTACTAAAGTGGCTATGCAATTTCGCACTGCATTTTTTACATTCATTTTTACACCATTTGGCAAAAAATCCTGAACCGGATCGAAAATGCATAGTGTCGGATGATATTCTTGCAATAGTTGCTCCAGGAACACACCAGTGAATTTCAATTTAGAAAACTTTTTGTCTGTGACATCCATTGCATATACATTCTCCAAGTTTGCGTCATTTTTCCGTAGTTTTCTAATCAGTGTATCCTCAATCGAATCTCTCCCGGAGAAGAAAAGAACATGTTCCGGTTTGCACTCTCCGGAATTTCCTTGAATTTCTGGATTCAATAAAAAAGTATTTCTTCCGGCACTGACTTTCGCTGCAAGAGCACACAAAATATCGGAAATATTAAACTCTCCGTAGTTATCTTCGCCAGTTAGAATACTTATCTGTCTTTGTGGTATATATCCAGGTATTAACCATTCTATTTTTTTCTCTTCGATTTCCGATAGCTTTTTCACTCCGAGATCTTTGCTAATTGTTTCTTCCATCATTTTTCCTCCTATGTTTTTTGTGATACATGAACTATTTTGTTTACTTCTTTAATATGGAAGATTTTCGCAATATGTGGCCTAACCAAAAGCTCCAGTCTTTTCGGCAATTATTTTTATAACGTGATACTACAAAAATAATTATTACAGAAAGAAGCGCAAAGAAAAAGCACTGCTACGCACTTTAGCGTAACAGTACTCTTGCAACCTTAAGTATTTTGTAATTCGATTACCAAAGAATTTACTTTCTCTTTTCCCATACACCCTTTCGTAAACAGATTCTATCTGGTTGAGAGGTCTACGATTTAACATCATTCTCAAACACATTGATACTGTCAAAATCTCTTGCAAAAGGTTGAGAGGCCTACGATTTAACATCATTCTCAAACATGATTGATAAATTCATTTGTGCAGAATGGGGTTGAAATCCCTACGATTTAACACCATTCTCAAACCTCAAACTCCAAAATAAATATGGAAGAATTCGCAAAAAAAAGACCGCATGAAGCGATCTTTTCTAAAAATAATTAAAGCAAATTGATTACAGCAATCCGTGTTCTTTACAATACTTCCGCATTTGTTCCGCCATTTTTGCTCCTGCACAATTACAGACAATCATATCTTATATTTTGAAACAGCATCTTCCCAATTGCAGATGATACAAACCTTGTCTATTTCCTCTGCAATGCGTTCTATTTGCTTAGAAGAAACACAAGGAGTATTTTTAAAAGCTCTACCTATTGCTAATTTAACATCATCTAAGGTTTTCTCTTTTTTGAGTTTTAAATTATACCTCCTCAATAAATCCGGCAATCTCTTAATACAAACATTACCGTAATTAAACCATTCTACCCATAACGCTTCTGCAAATATTTCTTGTGGTAATCTCATTTTGTACCTCTCAATCCACTTTTGAAATCATCGTTTCATCAGTCTTCTACTTCTACAAAAACAGTGTACTCAATTCCATTACATTCAAAATTCCATTCACCGTCATATGTACAACCTGGTTCTGTGCATGTCAGCTCAAATCCATTATGGAATAATACACCTTCTGTATATGGATGTTCATCTTCACAAATGACCAATTTAATATCTGCCTCTACTCCATTTGAAAATTTTGTAGTATGTGTAATTGTTTCATCTCTTTTATATCCATATTTCTGATAAATTTCATCACCTGTAAGATTAAGCAAATCATTAATCAGCTTCATTTCTTTACTTGATATTTTAATTGTTTGTACCATAATTACTTCTCCAATCTTCATATGAATATCTTGTCTTATAAATTATCAGTTTCTCCACAGATTTCGATTTCTTCTCCGGTAGCAGAATTGCCCTGGTCCCTTTGTTATGGCAGCCGGTTGCCTCATATTTCTTTCCGTCAAATAGGACGATATCATGTGGCTGGATCTTGTAACACTGTACGCGAATCTTTCGGTATCGGTGCAGATTCTCGGAATTCTTCTTGTGGTTCCGGCTGATCCTACCACTGAACAGTTCCTGACCATTTTGTAAGCGGAATAGCCGGAACAGCTGCAATACTATACTCTTTTCGTGAGAGTTTGAAAGGAAGTTATCTTAAATCCAACATTCGTTCAGGAAATATTCTGTATCAATCATTCCACAAAACCACTGAATCGAATCTGGAATATTTCCGTTTTCTACTGCTTCTTGCCATTTTTCACTTGATGAGTTTTCATAAGTTTCAAGTTCATCTTCGATTTTGTCTAGTATAGAGCAATAATCTTCAACTCCATATTTATTAAATACACAGTCATAGATTTCTTGAAAATCTACACAATTCCTTAATACTTCCCATCTATCTTTACTCATAATTGAATGGCAATATCCGTACTCTGCACTCAGCCAATCTGACACATCATCGAGTAACCTGTCCTTGTCCAGATAATTCTCCAAATCAAATTTTTCAAGCAGCACAACTTCCTTTGGCAACGTATCGAGAATTTTTTGATCACCGTCTGTATTCCATTCGATGTTTGTAACGACAAAACAGCCTTTGTTTTTCCCCACTACCTCGTCTTCTGATACCGGAATGATTGTCCATCTGCAGGAATCCTGGTCTTCTGTTGCGAAATAACATTCCATATCGCCTTCAAATGCACCACACTCTTCATCAGCTTCACCATGTTCCTGATACTCTTTGTGCATCTGATCCTGTGCCTGCTCAACTGCGGTTTTGTCCGGTGTACTGGTATACTCCGTATAATTCGTCTCAATTCCATCGGACCACACAAGGATTGCTTTTTTGTTTTTCATTTCCATATTCTTTTCCTCCTGTTATTTAAGATTTCAAAACAAATATGAATCTATTGAAAATTTAGATTTAAAAACGGCACGCATAAAAAAAAGACCTCATAAAGAGATCTTTTCCTTCTAAGCGAAATTTCATCGAAAGCAATTATGCCGGACATACGCTGTCCCCAAATAATAGATAGAGAATGATCACTCTCTCCACGAAGGCCTGATTAACTCTGCCCTCGTACAGCGTCTCAAGCTTTTTTCTCATTCCTTTGACGTCTTGAAAGCTAACTTTAACATCACTTAAAGTGTTCCCATTATATATATGACACCTTTTCAACCTCGAAATGTCCACAATCTCCAATTTATCAATTGGCTTCCTCATTTTTACTTTTCCTCCTTTGCCACTTAAGCATCACATCTTTTATCTCTTGTAGTTCATTTTTACAGTGTTCTTTTTGCAAGATCATCTCAACCAATGTTTTAGCCATATCTTCCAATGGCATGTCTTCCGAATCATCATCTGACAGTTCTGATGAATTTTTTTTTAACGAAAGCAAAAAGTTCATCAGCAGCAACGCAACAAAGTATGACTGCTGCAGGCGGCTAACAATGCATCTTGCTTTCAACACATCATATGCCTCTTTCTTTTTGCGAGTAAACGACTCTTCGTATGAGTCATCCACCTCCGCCTGATAGGTTTTAAAAACAGGGATATCCTGCATAGTTATATGTTCTGCTTGAAACTTTAACAGCTGTGAATGAACGTATACCCAATCCGACACATCATCTGCTGCCTTAATTGCGTTCTCCATCATTGTAGAACGACTTGTAAAGGACTTACCGTTTCCACATTCCATAGCGCAATTGCAAGCTCTGAGTTCGTGATCTATTTGACAGATGAGCTTGGTAGCTTTTACACTGAGTTTCATTTTATCACCTTCTTTTTACTTCTTGAAAGTAGTTATATTTTGATTACATTTGTATAATATCACGTTTTTTCACGATTTGCAAGATATATTAAATACTTTTTAGTAGTTATTAACTTCTATTATTTATTACCATATTCAAAAAGAAAATTACAATAGCATATAAAAAGAAAAGACCACCAAGGTGATCTTTTCCAAGAATAACAAATTTAATTTGCCAGTGGCAGCCAATTCACTGCCACCGGTGTTTCTGCAAGATTCAATTCTTTTTTTGCAAAATTTTGTGCTTCCATGATTTCATCCGAAGTCGACGGAACATGCAGCGGATACCGTATGGTTGCGATACCGGATCCTATATACAACACAACCAAATGGCTTCGCTTTTTGTTTTCACCAATATCTTCCATTATTATTTACCTTTTCCCTTTCCAACAATCTCATAGTATTCTTCATCATCACAATCGTTTTCGTCTATCCAGCCACCGCCAAAATGTTCGATTAACTCTTTGATAATTTCTACGCTTTTCCCATGAAATCCAAGAGATACTGTTGTAGTCTCTGTTTCAACCATTTTTGTTAATCCTAACGGTGAATAATAATGTATATTTTCATAAAAATTGACATTACTGTAATTATAAAATAGCTGTCGAAATTCTCCTTCATGCATAAAATATATGAAGCCGGAAATAATATACCATTCCGTATCCTTTTCGCATGATTCATTCAGTTTGCACGTGTAATTACATTCCGCAAATGGACGCATCACCTTTTTTGTGATATCGCTTTCTGCATTTGGGTCCCATTTTTCTTTGATATAATTCAAAAGATCGTCATGCTTCACAAAGCCTTTTATTCTCCCAATCGTATCGCATCCCATACTGCTTCCCTCTTTTCTATTTTTTATTCAATATTCCGTAAGATGCACTCCTTGCATCCCGGTTCTCCGAATCCGGCACATTCTTTGTTTTCTTTCAGTAAGATCCGGGCTTTTCTTGTGGTGGTTGGCATTAACTCCCTTCCATTTTGCCCGATTACAAGTACGCCCATAAGCGCCTCCTTTATGTTATTGCATCATGCAGGGAACGGTACCGTCCCTGCCGCGTGCCCGCGTAAGATCCCTTCGCCAATGTCATGAGGCTTGATTTCTCAGGTCCGTGTGGGTTCCCACACCACGATCGGTTGCCTGGATACCGCTTCCTGCTAGGGTTCACAGGATGGTATCATGACACTCATAACGTAGTTCATCTGACAGTATCTGTATCCGGCGAGCCGGCACAGACTTACCAAAATCACTGAGGCTAGTCAAATGGCTTTTTCAAGCCCCCGCTTCAACATCTCGTTAGAGAGCTAAGCGGTGGGTAACTTGACTGATATTTTCTTCCATTTCTTCTTCCTCCTTTTCCAATGTAAATAAATTGTATCAGATTTGATAGGACGCATATTTTTGCAGAAGAAAAAGAGACTCCTGTCCGGAATCTCTCTTATTTATGCATACTTCTTGTCTATAATTTCCTCCACAAGCTTATACAGATCCTTATGATTAAGATATGGTAATCGCGGTTCCCCGTTCTTATTGTATAATGTAGCCGAATAGTCCTCGCTTTCTTCCTCATATATAATTTCAAAAGAAATCTTATCCGCATCTATAAATGCAGCAGGATCTCCAAATACATTCTTACTTCCCTCCAAAAACTGTAGTTCTATTTCCAAACAATACTTTTCCACATTGGATTCATATAATTCGTTTTCCAAAACTGCATTCAATTCCGTTATTCGCAATTCTCTTTCCTGTGATTCTGTGTATTCCAGTCTCATAAATATTATCCTCCAATTGTTCCTTCTTTTTTACAAATTGGTTTTCTTTCTGTGTACCAGTTTTCTGTTTCTTTATTTATTATTTTACCAAACATCTGATACTTCATATTTTTGCAGAAGAAAAAGAGATCCCTCTAAGGAATCTCTTCTTATGATCCGCGCACTGTGACGCCATTAAATGACGATTAGCTTATGATGAATATGTAACTTGTTCACACAATTTTTTCGCTTTTACGACCAGTTTTTCTGTTGCTTCAAATTCTTTTTCCGTAGAAATATATCTGCATCTATTATATTTTGCGACTAGCTCCCTGTATGTTTTTCCAAATTCCGTATCATCCCTACTTAGATCGATCTGATTACGCTCGGCATATCTTAAATATTTGCTTAATACTGTGAGCAGACCCTCTTTACAAACATCATTCCGAATATCAATATCCATACTGCCGACTCCTTCCGTTTTCTAAAAACTACACCTTGTATGTATTTATTTTACCAGATTTTCATACTTAGCTCAATTTCTCCAAGCAAAAAGAGACTCCAAAAATAGGAATCTCCTTTCATGCCACCCTTGCCATGGCGTCAGAATCGTAAAAAATCTCTTATCATAGCCTTTCTCCTTGAATGCTAATTCGAATCTTGTCTCCTACTTCAGCGTTATACTGTTCTTGTTCAACATAAAATATACTTTCATAGCCGGTTTCCATATCGATTCCTTTTATTGGAAAAAAAATAGTTGCTGTTGGACCCCAATTGAATGTTTGTTCTAAAACTGTCTCAGGCTTCATTTTTTCTTTAACCAAAATCTCGATGTAAAATTTCCGACGAACTGCCTTTAAATCAATTCTATCGATATATTCACATAAAACGGTTATGAAAATCATAAACGCCAAGATAATATATAGTGGATATTCTATTTGCTTGAAAAGAATCGACAAAACAATATCTGTAACTAAAAAAATCAGAAACGCACATCGTCTTTTATTTCTTTTATTTCTAAATCTTTTTTCATTATTTATTAACTCTTCGGTAGTGTATTTTTTAACTGACAATTTTTCTTTGTCTTGGTCCGTAAAAAAAATATTATCTTCTTTTCTAATCATATACTTGCAATACTCCTATTTTAAATCGACTGATTTTCTAAATATTCAACATCCTGAATAAAACCGGCAATGTGACTATCAACATTCCTTCTAATCAGGTCTTCCCATACTGATTCAGGGCAATCCTTTGCCGGAACGCCGATCATATAACTTTTAAATCCATAATTTTCGCGGCATAACACAAAATCAACATAATCTTTTTCGGTGTTCTTTGTTACTTCAACATAAAACCCTCCGTATACATGATGCCTCCCCGAACGGCCAAAGTCGGACGGGGCTTCCCAACCTTTAAGATCAGGAATTCCATTGCCTGTGGATACAGCCCGGACTCAGTTCCCTTCCCCCGCAAGGGAAAAGCCCGCATCCGGGTCAGCCACAGGCAGGTGCGGGTGCATCGCCGCCACGGACAGGATCTTTTGCCTTTTCCGTGACACCAGATCCTTTCGGATACTGGATTTTATTGACGGGTGCCATTTATGCTCAGGCTGCCATTGGCAGACCGTTGCAAACCAGTTCACGTAACGTACTTAAAGTACGCTGTGGGGTAGCCGGAAGTCCGGTCGCTCCTCTTTTTATATATTCCCGCAGGAAAAATCTTGCCCCAATGTTCTGCGCTGCAGAGAGGTCACAATTATAAATCTTTCCCGTCTGGAACGTACAAAGGCTGTAATTATATACCTTATCCCCGTGTTCAAAATGATAGATACTGTGTCTGTCCACAACACCGGAACCGTCAAACGCATACTTGGAAGTTCCCCAGGCGCAGACACGGGAGATCCGCATACCTAAGCGGTGCGCCTGCAGCTCTACCCTTTTCTGGACGTCATTCTTTCGCCACAGATGGATTCGTTCCCGGTATTTTCTGCCCCGGATCTTTCCTTTGGAGTCAAGGTGTTCAAACACAATACAGTCCACATTGTATAAGACCGCAAGATCAATCAGTGCCTTTGCTGTCTGAATGGATAACTGCCGGTTTGCTTCCGTTACCCAGCGGTAGACACACCGGCTTTTCTTTCCTGCCTGCTGATACATCCGTTTCCGGTTGATCATGTGGTTTAAATGGTCTTCTTCACAGGAAAGGTGGGTGACACCTTTTGCCTGGACAGTACCATCTGCCTCCATGACGCACCAGGATGCAGCTGCATTGATCCCAAGGTCTACGGCAAGGATCCGGTAAGCAAGCGGATTTTCCTTTTGGACAAGTTCACGGTTTTCCTGAAACGCAAAACGGATCCGGTATCTTCCACGGACTTTATTGACAACCGGTGAGAGCATTTTCCGTGTCCTGCAAAGAGACCAAAGGTATTCTGCATCTGCCTTGCTGATCTGGAAATAATACCAGTCCCATGTATGTCCATTGTAAAGCTTTAGTCCGATCTGACCATCTGCCAGGCAGCTCATCTTGCGTTCCTGATCATAGAAGGTCAGTTCATAACGGGACGGGATTCCAAGTCTTGGTTCCATTCCACGCTCAGAAGGAGACAATGCTTCCCAGTTCTTGTGGTTGGAACGGTAAGATCTCACCATTCCAAACGCATCCGCAAGGATGGCCCGTCTGGTATAAGCAGGCAGGTTTGGAAAGCGGAGGTCAAATTCTGGATATTTCGGTCGCTCTGTTTTGGTTGCATGGATCAGAGTATCAACCTTACGTTTCCGGAGCTTCGGATCGGATGCCATGATCAGATTCCATTCTTCCTGGATCACATGGATACAGAACTTTAGTGCTTCCAGGCACAGATCTGCCGTCTGACGCATCAGGCGGTCATCAATCATTCGCTTGCCATATACTTCCAGCTTCCCTGTCTTCTTGTCCGGCACTGCATCCAACTGATTCTGGATCTTTACAACATAACAGGTATTGATACGGACATCCATTCTTATTCCTCCTTCCATTTGTATCGTAAAACATCTTGCTTATATTACTATTGAGCCTCGGTACTTTTTACCATTTACTATGTATTCTACGGTCAGAAACCATTGTTCCCCGTTCCACTTCTTTTTCACGATCACGCCGGTTGTTTCTGAAGTGCATTTCTTTTTCAAAATTTTTAACATATACTTCTTTCCTTTTGATGAGTTTACAATGTTTCTTTTAACGAATATACATGTGAACATTTTGATACCAGACAACCCTCAATAGAATCAATCGAATAGTCTATTGTCATATTCTGCAATATAGATGGTATGTTTTCGATTTTTATCATACTTATATCATAATATGGATACAAATGTAACGTCGCAAGACCTTTCGCCTTTTCATTTCTACGAAAAGAATGATTAACCCATATGATATACTTTAATTTGTCTTTAAAAGTATATAAATATTTAAGCATTTCCCTGTCATAGCTTGGATTATATCCCACTATTTTTCTTTTTATCTTCCCAACATTAACCTTTTTTATAATTTCTTCTGTCATATTTGTTACATTCATAGCGATTGCGTCATCAGAATACTCTACAAGAAAAATTCCAATGTCCTTACTTCCATCATAACGCTCTAAACTTTTTATATGATTTTCAAAATTTTTGACAATAGATTGTTTTAAATAATCATAACAATGATTTGGAAAATGCATTTCTGTTTGAACTGAATACCCCTGGCTCGTTAAAGGATTTTCGATACAATTGTTTTTAAATTGTTCAAATTTCTTATTTGTCTCTCTATGGTATTCGTTTAATTCTTTTATGTGTTTTGCACCATTTTTTGTTACTTTTGAGGAAGTAACCTGAAAGTGTTCAATAAATCCATTTTCGAATATAAAATCTGGGAATTTATTATTATCTTCACCTTCTTTTGCGTCTATAAGTTCCTTTTGCAAAAGCTTCCAATCATCATTGTTCATCCCATAACAATCTTTAAAAGTACACTCATCTCTAACAAGGTTTAAGCATTCCAGTTCTTTTTCACCTCGCATAAAAATTTATTCTCCTCCTTTAAATATCCACAATTATTATATATTCCCCTTACTGTTATTACATTTCTGACACAGCATCTGCAGATTATCATCCACCGTTCTTCCGCCCTGGCTCCACGGGATGATATGATCACCCTGCATTTTCTCGAAAGCGTATTCTGTATCAATTCCATTTTTCAGGCAGAACGGGCACTTATGTCCTTGTCTTTCGTAAGCCCTGAGTTTCTGCGCCGTCGTAAATGCACGGATAGAGAGATATTTTTCATCATTTTTTGTCCGGTCGGACAACAAATATGGGATAATTCCCGGTTTCTTTGTCACGTCATCATCTAACATCAATTTCTTGATTTCTGTTGCCAGTGTATTGCTGTTATAAGATTTTGCGTGATATTTGTTATATAAAATTCCCCACTCTTGGGATTCTGTTAGTTTCTTCTGCTTTTCCGGGAATAGCCGTTTTGCCCAACTGATCACTTCCTGGAAATACAGCCATAACTCATTTGCGTCCTGGTCATGCTGATGGATTGCCATATACATCTGTCCGGATTCTAACCCGTCACGGTCTGCGATCCATGTAAGCACTTTCTCCAGATAATCCTGCCGGATCGGATTACCTTTGATATATCCGTCTGCCATCTGACCGGCAACACAGTTTCTTTTTGAAAAGTAATTTTTTGCATCTGCAAGCCATGGGCCGGTATAGGTTGCATTTAGCAGTTCCTGATTGGTAAGGGTTTCGCCTGCGATGTTAATAATCTTAAACCATTCCAGTTTCTCTTCTTCCGTACCTTCACATACATAAACGGTCAATTCGTAATCAAGGATCTGATCACGTTCCGTCTCTGTAAGGTTATGGAAAAACTTGTCATTTCCATTGATCTTGATCGGGAAATCCTTATTGACATACTGAGCAACAGAAACCGTCCGTTGCTGTCCATCAAGCACCTCATATGTATCGTTTCCGGTCTTTGACCAATACATGACATTGAGAGGTCTGCTTTTTCTGATAGAGTCAATAACCAAATCTCTCTGTTTATCTTTGTAAACGAACTCGCGTTGATAGGCAGGCCGAATTGTAAGACGGTCATCATAACCGAACACGCCACCATCTCCATCATCTTTGTAGTTCTTTGTAAGGTCAGCTATTGTGACCTGAATAGGTGTTATTTTCATAATTATTTAGTCCCTTTCTGAATATTGTGATTAAAAATTGTATCAAACATGTTTGCTTTATTCAGTCGGTCTTGCACTTTATCTCGTGGAATAGGGGCTTTTCCACAAAGAATATAGCCTTTACGTTTTAATAATATATTTTTTAATCCCTTTAATTGTCCATCTAAATATTTTTCATTGTAAATGACAAAATTGCTTAATTGTTCTGTAGTATATGTTTTTAACATATCTGTAGTAGATAATATTTGTTCAGAACACTCTTCAAATTCTTGAACATTTATATTGGTTTCATCAATCCATTTGAATTTCAAAGCGCTACTATCAATATCGCTTACACTTTGCAAATCAGTAACGGTTTGCAAAAGATTACATAAGCGATAAGTCAGATTATTAGCATCAATATTTATAATTGTCATTCCATCCACAAAATAATGATTAAATATATGAAGATTAGCAATTAATTTATCTATTTGCAAAATAACATTATCTATCTGATTTATTCTGTAATTTATATCATCAGTAACTATGACTGAAATAAGCCAAACAATAGAACCTAAAGCACCACCTAGTAGCGTTGCAAAAAGTGATTGTATCCACCCCTCTGAAAGAATAATCACAACTATACAAACTATTGCTAATAGAATAGAACATACCATTAATGACTTTTTAAATTTTTGATAATATTCAATATTTCGTTTATAATAAATTCCTTCAAGACTTTTTAAACATGTAGACCCTAATACTTCAACACTGAATGTATAAAAAGGATTTTTCATTATGTACCTACTTTCTTACGAATAAAAATTCGTTTATAAATACGTTTTCCATTCATATAGCACTGTTTATACTTACTACCCTGAATATACAATCCGTTAGAAAAACCAGTACCTTCAGCTTCATCAGCACCTATGATTTCAAAATCAAGCGGATTATATTTATCCATAAATGTAATCGGTACACCCATCACGCCATCATAATCACATGGAATTTCACTTACCTTGTCCACATTGATAGCATCATAATTATCGTATCTCGGATATTCTTCCGGCGTATAATTTTTCCATAAAATCAGTTTTTCATGGCGTTTTGCAACATCCAGATTTGTAAACCATCCAATATTACCGAACTTCTTAATACTGCCATCAGGTTGCAAAAATTCTTTTACATTCGTGCAGCCAATCCAAACTTCATTGTTTTTCAACAACGGGAAAAACTCTTTATACGTAATCGCATTTTTATTTCCAATAATCAGAAACTTCTTCTGATGTTCCATTAGCACTGCGACATATTCACGAAAGCAATTGCCACACCATCCAATAATTTCATTATGACGCACTAACATAATATGGTTCTTTTCAAGAGTAAGACAATATACATTATCATTATATGGAACTTTATCAGGAATTCCGTATTTTGAAAAATTCTTATGGTATCTGTATAAATTAATGTTGATATGATAGCAAACGCCTTTATTATCATCATATGAATGCTTTCTCTCATATTCATGGATCTGAGCCACCAATCCATATACTTTTAATAAAAGTTCCTGAATATTATCCATTAACTTTTTTGATACAGACGAAAAATGAATGTGTCCATCTGCACATTTGCTACTATCGCCATTCATATATCCTTTTAACAAGATAGCTAATTGTTCTCTACCTAAATTCATATATTCTCTTGGAATATATTTTTCTTTACTTCTGCCAAACTGTGATAAATACTCCCATAATTGCTTTGAATATATGCAATAATTCGCATTACTTGATGAACTACCAGGTGAAATAGTAGCCGTAAATCCAATACGCTTTATCAAATCTAATACATATTTTTCATTAGCTGTATTTTGTTTTATACTAACTGTATAATCTCGTTTACCACATGTATTAATATGGTCACGGTAACATCCATCAGCTAGATAAAAGCCCAAAAATTCAAGCCAATCATTCATTACTATTTTCTTTTTTTGCACTACAATTTCTCTTCTCGAATATTGTTCGAGTTGTATTGTTTCAGGAAGGAAAAAATATTCTTCTTGCACACCATTCCATGAAAAATCAGACAATGGCAATAAATGCGACTTTTTAACATCTTCAGCGTTAATAAATGGCAATGCTTTGTTATCTCCTGTGGATGCTTTATAGTACCCATACATTTGATGATTTTCAGTAACACAAAAATCCATATTTTGATTATGAAAATGATATAATTCTCCATTAACTGGACTGGAAATAAAATCAATAGCTTTAACCATTTCAATCTGTTTATTTTCAGGATTTAAAGACATAATTATATCTTCATTAATATTTACATTTTTTATCAATTTCCAGCCATGATTAGTCATAACTTCTGTATCACTAGAATAGCAACTAAACGGTGGATTTGTCACCACAATATCACACTCATCCAATAGTTCCAGACATTCCTGATTCCTGAAATCTCCGTTACCATCTAATGGCGTCTTCACGCCAACCTCAATGTTATTATCATCACCGCCGGTATACTCCATCTTATAGGTTGCCTCTTCCCTGTCATAATGGGTAGAAATCAGTTTCTTTAATCCTAGTTCTGCAAAATTCAAATGAAAATACTTCCAAAAAGCACTCCATGTCGGATCATCGCAGTTACAGAAAACGATCTTGTCTTTGAAGTGTTTCTTATAATGCATCAGTTCTTTTGCCACATCCGTCAGCTGCGTATAAAACTCATCATTTTTCGCTGTTTTCGCTTTATGCAAATTTGTATTTGGCATGTTCATACCTCCTTGTACTCCTACAAGGAATATGAATTTTCAGAAAGAGCGAAGAAAAGCCCCATCGTCCAAGAATAATGATTTCATTATTTCTTACAAAAAGAAAAAGACCTCTTTACTAAGAGATCCCTTTTTCCCTCCACACGCTGTGGAACCACTAACTGTGGTGATTACGACTAAATCTTAATTGAACTTATGATACGCATGCATCATTCTCAATCTTTGAAATCCACAATAAACCAATCCCCTGCAAATTAAATACGGATAAAATTGCCATTATTCCACCATATTTATATCTTTTCCCAAACTGATAATAGCAATATACTTTGTAAAATAAATAGGCAGCGGAAAAGAAGATGATCCATTTCCCATTGATAAACTGCAGTATTGTCCATCCAACCGGAAGAATATATTTTGCGTTTTCCAGAAGCCAGCTTTGATATCCGACCTCATATTGGACAACCTTCCCCATTAAGTATAAATTATACAGAGGGAACCAATACCATCGTGACGGTATATTATCTCTTAATAAAAACCTTTTCAGCCCTTTGCAGAACATCACATATGCAAAAATTGCATAACAAAAGAAAATAATACCTACAATCAACAATACCGGGATTATCACAAACGTAGTTAATATACTCACCAAAATTATAGCCATATCCTCATTCCTTTCTCATTTTATTCCATACATTTCCAATATGGAATTTTCAGACTCCAGATGATCTGAAAGAATAAGCAGAATTATACTTACCGCACAGCATAAGACCGGTCACATTGGACCGGTCTCATGTTAATTTATGAAAAAGAGAAAATATATAATAACAGCCGAAGCTGGTATTACCGTGGCGGATGTTACTCCGCCTGAAATCATATAATAGAAGGAACAATATATTCCTGCGTCGTCTCATTAACAACAGAGGCCTTCAGCAGTATTCCCAAACTGCGGATATCAAAAGCAAACGCATCACCTCTGCTGTGATTACAGTATACCAAATCCAATTGAGGTGCAATTTTCTAGGACGAAAAAAGAGACTCCACAAGGGAATCTCTTTCTGCTTGACTATTTTGTAGTTTCCAGTTCTTTCTGGCATTCAAGAATTTCTTTCTTCTCAAATCCCATTAAGTGAATGAGCTGTTCTGGGGTCGTTCCGCGCTTTAAAGCATTCTTGATCATATCATGTCTTTCTTCTGTACGGCCTTCTTTTTTACCCTTTAAATGCAGTCTTTCACTTTCCAACATATAAGGTTTGTTCAACATAATGTTTTCCACCCCTTCCTTAATCGTTGTCTCTTTCTCAAAAATGTAATCCGACAGCTGCACAATTAACTTCGTGAGGTCCATCACCAGTCTTTTCTTCTGGTCATCTTCTGCAACCGCTGAGAGCCTGTCTGAAATATCCTGCACTTCGTCTAAGAGCAGCTGTATTTTCCGGTTATCTGCTGCTTTCAGGTTCTGATATCTTGCCATATAATATGGCAGGAAAAACAGCAGTTTCTTTGTGAAGATCTCCTCTATGGAATATTCATCACAACGGATGCATGGAATCTGGTATGTATGCTCATTACCATCCGGGAATACAACGACCACCTGATGATTCTTTGGTGTCGTCTCATTTGCCCGTACATACAGTACGCAGGATTTCGGCATGAATATCTTAAAAATTCCCTTCTCCTTTGCCACCGCATTCTCAATTGCGATCATCGCGTCATACTCGAACATCCGGATTGCCATCGTATTATCATTTACGCTTTGGCATTCAATGTGATACATGGTATTACGGATCCGGATAAAGGAATCAGTCGTGATACTATCCTTATCCTTTTGATGTTCATTGCGAAGCTGCACGACCTCTTCATCCAACGGATAATCCGTACCAAATACTTCGTTGATCAATGGGATCAGCAGTTCCGGCAT
>UMFI01016438.1_pt1 | contig 18579 bp, 15 predicted proteins | sample 1964951 | NCBI WGS metagenome assembly UMFI01 (sample SAMEA4836040, study PRJEB28245) | human gut metagenome | biome: gut microbiome; material: fecal sample | place: Denmark | collected 2008 | reverse complement strand
GTCGTTTGAGAACCTTGTAATTTCTTATAAGTGTAAAACTGGGCGGGATTCCTTGGTGGTCTTGCAAGTGTTTGAGAACCTTGTAATTTCTTATAAGTGTAAAACTGTTACAGAGGTTGACGGCTTGGGATATATGTTTGAGAACCTTGTAATTTCTTATAAGTGTAAAACTTGGAGAATAACACTAAAATCGGATTTATAGTTTGAGAACCTTGTAATTTCTTATAAGTGTAAAACGGGGTACAGCCAAAAACAGATATACAGCTGGTTTGAGAACCTTGTAATTTCTTATAAGTGTAAAACGGTAATCAAAATGAAAATTAACGCAACAGTGTTTGAGAACCTTGTAATTTCTTATAAGTGTAAAACACCAGTTGTTGTTGATGATTCACGAAAAGAGTTTGAGAACCTTGTAATTTCTTATAAGTGTAAAACCTGGTTAACATTTGGTGTTATAGGAAACAGGTTTGAGAACCTTGTAATTTCTTATAAGTGTAAAACTAAATACTACATTGGCATTATGCACAAATAGTTTGAGAACCTTGTAATTTCTTATAAGTGTAAAACGACTTTCTTAATGCAATAACTGAGTTTCTTGTTTGAGAACCTTGTAATTTCTTATAAGTGTAAAACATAATAATGAGTGGTATATTAAAAAATATAGTTTGAGAACCTTGTAATTTCTTATAAGTGTAAAACCTTTTTTCTTTGTTTGGGTTGTTTTTTTCCGTTTGAGAACCTTGTAATTTCTTATAAGTGTAAAACTGTAAATATGTATGATACAAAATTCAATTAGTTTGAGAACCTTGTAATTTCTTATAAGTGTAAAACCAATTTGTAGAATTTGAGGGTGACAAAGTTGTTTGAGAACCTTGTAATTTCTTATAAGTGTAAAACACATTAAGCGTTGTTAATGAACTGCAACCAGTTTGAGAACCTTGTAATTTCTTATAAGTGTAAAACAGTCCGTGCTTGGTATACAGGCGAAGACGAGTTTGAGAACCTTGTAATTTCTTATAAGTGTAAAACTGTAACAGAGGTTGACGGACTTGGTTATATGTTTGAGAACCTTGTAATTTCTTATAAGTGTAAAACAAGGCAAAGGTTAAGAATCCTGATGACATGGTTTGAGAACCTTGTAATTTCAGATAAGTGTAAAACCATCTATAATCTGTGCTGCTCTAGCAGTTGGTTTGAGAACCTTGTAATTTTCGGTTTGAGAACCTTGTAATTTTGAATAAATATAAAATGTTTAATTCTAGAGTAATATTACAAATAAGTGCAATACACCTAAAAAATTAAAGGAGGGAATTAAACATATCTAAAATTGTATACAAAGTATGAAACTCTAAAAGTTCGAGAGGAAGCATTGGAGTATTTACATCAAAATGGATTTAAAACTATTAATGATGTAGTCAAAAGACAAATGGAAATTCCAGGGGAATATAGAGGAAATATATACGTCTATTTGTTTTTGGGAAAGGAAGATTAAAAAGAAAAATCTAGTGACTAGACTTAAATTTATATGTTTAATATATATAGTCACTAATGTGAGTACCTATTTTTTGAATTATTATGATATAGATTATGTCCTATAAATACCACGCATTGCGTGGTAAACCCCCTTGCACAACCTTAATTTTTGCACTATACTATATTAGTTAGAGATGTAATCTCAAATAGTATTTCATAGTAGGAGAAAAGTGAAAATGACAAAAGTTAGAACAAGATTCGCACCTAGTCCAACAGGAAGAATGCATGTAGGAAATTTAAGAACTGCACTTTATGAATTTTTGATTGCTAAGCATGCAGGTGGAGATTTTATTTTAAGAATAGAAGATACAGATAGAGAGCGTTTGGTTGAAGGCGCAGTTGATATTATTTATAGAACTATGGCTGAAACAGGTCTTGTACATGATGAAGGTCCTGATAAGGATAAGGGATTTGGTCCTTATGTTCAGAGCGAGCGTCAGGCATCAGGTTTATATCTTGAATATGCTAAGAAGTTAATTGAATCAGGAGATGCATATTACTGTTTTTGTGATAAGGAGAGATTGGAATCTTTGAAGACTTCTGTAGGTGAAGATGGAAAAGAGATTACAGTTTATGACAAGCATTGTCTTCATTTATCAAAAGAAGAAATTCAGGCAAATCTTGATGCAGGCAAGCCTTATGTAATTAGAATTAACATGCCAACAGAAGGAACTACAACTTTTGTTGATGAATTATATGGTGAGATTACTGTTGAAAACAAAGAACTTGACGATATGATTTTGATTAAGTCAGACGGATATCCAACATACAATTTTGCTAACGTTGTTGACGATCATCTTCAGCAGATTACTCACGTTGTAAGAGGTAATGAATATATTTCTTCATCACCTAAATATCAGAGATTATATGAAGCTTTTGGTTGGGAACCACCTAAATACGTTCATTTACCTTTGATTACAGATGAAAATCACAAGAAGTTAAGCAAGCGTTCAGGTCACGCTTCGTATGAAGATTTAATTGAACAGGGATTTTTACCTGAAGCAGTTGTTAACTATTTGGCACTTTTAGGATGGAGCCCTGAAGACAATAGAGAAATCTTTTCACTTGATGAGTTGATTAAGGAATTTGATTATCACAAGGTAAACAAGAGCCCATCAGTATTTGACATTCAGAAGCTTAAATGGATGAATGGGGAATACATTAAGGCTATGGACAATGAAAAATTCTATGAAAAAGCTATGCCATACATCAAGAAAGTTATTACTAAGGATTTGGATTTAGAGAAGATTCTTGATATGGTTAAGACTAGAATTGAAACATTCCCAGAGCTTATGGATATGGTTGATTTCTTTGAAGAATTACCTGAATATGATGTGGCTATGTACACTCATAAGAAGATGAAAACTAATTCAGAAAATTCATTAGAAGTGTTAACAGAATTACTTCCAATTCTTGAAGCAACAGATGATTATTCAGTTGACGGACTTCACGATACAGTATTTGAATATATTGGAAAGAAGGGTTGCAAGAATGGTCAGGCTTTATGGCCACTTAGAACTGCAGTTTCAGGAAAGCAGATGACACCTGCCGGAGCTTTTGAAATTATGGAAGTTATCGGAAAAGAAGAATCAATTAGCAGAATTAAGAAAGGTATTGAATTATTATCAAAATAATTTTAATACGAAATATAGTTATTAGGCGAGTAACTGTCAGGTTAATAACTATAAGAAGTGTTAATAGATTGATTTTAAAATAATATAAATGTTAAAAACATTAAAAAGACTTTTGATTAAAGCTGTAAATAGCATATCAAAGGTCTTTTTTAATAATAAAATCCTCCGGATAATAGAAAAGCTTTTGTTTGTAATCTGAGTATTCTTTGAAAAAACATAAGAAAACATAAGAAATCACATTTACCTGTTTACACTTTAGTCAGACTGTGATAGACTTTCAGTACTTGGAGAGAAACAACCGGAAAGGTTGTATATATGTTTAATAAATCACAGATTCAGGCAATCAGCCATATGGATGGTCCGGCCATGGTTCTTGCAGGACCGGGTTCTGGTAAGACCACAGTTATTACCCATAGAATTAAGAATTTAATAGATAAGGCGGAAGTGCGCCCGGAGAATATTTTAGTTGTAACTTTTACTAAGGCAGCGGCTATAAGTATGCAGAAGAGATTTTCTACATTAATGAATGGAGGGAAGGGACAACTGGTTACCTTTGGCACTTTTCATAGCGTCTTTTATAAGATTTTGAGAAAATCAAGGCGGTATGAAGCAACGGAGATTCTGTCTGAAAGGCAGAAAACGGACTATATAAGGGAGATTATTGGAAGGTATGGTATTTCTTCTAATGATATTTCAGAATTGTCTCAGAACATTATTAATGATATTGGAAATATTAAAGGTAATATGCTTAATGCTCAGGAATATGAGCCGTCCTGCTGCAAGAAAGAGGATTTTATAAAGGTTTATAACGCTTATAATTTGGAGTTAAAGAAGGATGGCAAGATGGATTTTGATGATATTCTAAGAGAGTGTTATTTGTTGTTATGTGAGAATCATACAATACTTGAACAGTGGAGGGAGCTGTATAAGTATATTTTAATAGACGAGTTTCAGGATATTAACAGAATCCAAATGAATATAATAGAGCTGTTGGCTAGTCCTCTTAACAATATTTTTGTGGTGGGGGATGATGACCAGTCCATTTATGGTTTTCGTGGAGCAAGACCGGAGATTATGATTGAGTTTAAGGATTATTATCCCGAGGCTGAACTTATTGTCTTGGATGTTAATTACAGAAGTACTCAGTCCATAATTAATGTGGCAGGCCGTGTTATTGAAAATAATAAGACCAGATTAGATAAGTGTGCTCACGCTAATAATGATAAGGATTTTCAACCTGATATACGAAAGTTTCGAAATCAAGTGGAAGAATTAAAGTTTGTAGTATCCAAAATAAAGGAATATGAAAATCAGGGGATTAGTCTGTCTGAAATGGCTATTCTTGTTAGGAATAATAGTCAGATTCAGGAGATTTCAAGTTTTTTAAAAAACAGAAAGATAGAAGCGGAAAGTGGAAAGCATAGAAGTAACATTTATAATGGTATGGTTGCAAAGGATATTTTGTCTTATGTTAGAGGAGCATTAAAGTTTGACGGCACATATTTCAATGAAGATTTAATATATGTTTTAAATAAGCCTCAAAGATACATAAGCAGGCAGGTTGTACTTAACGTGAATATGAATATTTCCGCTGTTAGAAGAATTTATAGTAAAAACAACATAGACAGTTTTCTATTTCATATTGAGATGATAAGAAAGCTACCACCTCAGGCAGCATTGTCATATATTAGAAAGGGTGCAGGTTATGAGGAGTATTTGCGCCTGTATGCCATTGAAAATAATATTCCAATGTCAGGGTTGTTAAAACAATTGGAACAGTTAGTGCAGGAGTGTAGCAAGTTTAATACATTAGAACAGTGGATAAATAGCATTGATTCAGCACAAAATAGTGAAGGTCAGAATTTTGGTAAAAAGAGCAGTGGAGAAGGTGGCACAAATAACAGGATTAATATTATGACAATGCATGGCTCTAAGGGATTGGAATTTAAGGCTGTGTTTATTGTTGATGCTAATCAGGGAATAATTCCTACGTCAAAGGCATTAAGAGAGAGGGATTTTGAGGAAGAACGCAGACTTTTTTATGTGGCGATAACAAGAGCCATAGATTATTTAAATGTATATGCGGTGGAGGAAAGGCTGGGATGCCCCATAGAAGTGTCCATGTTTGTTGAAGAGATGCTGTAGAAAGTTAAATATTTGTGAACTGTATCTATTTTATTGCATTTTCCCGTATGTTTTGATAAAGTTATAGCAAACTAATTGGTATAAAAAAGGTATACCGATAATAAATAGCGGAAAGCGGAAAGAGGAAAAGATGGGAACTAATAATATTGACAATGAAGATGAAGAATTATTTGTAACAATTACATTGGAAGATGATTCAGAGATTGAATGCGAAGTGCTTACAATTTTTGAAGTTGAAGGACAGGACTATATTGCATTACTTCATGATAATGGAGAAGAAGATGGAGAAATATTTATTTATAGATATTTTGAAGACGAAGATGGAGAGCCTGGACTTGACAATATTGAAACACAGGAAGAATTTGACATGGTTTCAGAAGTGTTTGACAGTATTGTTGAAGACGGAGAATATGACGAAATTATCGAGGAATAATATTTAGGACTGTTGGAGTGTAAAGCAGGTCATAATCCGTATAGAGATGATTTGTATGTTTGGATAATTAAATCATCTTTAGAGATAAAGAGGTGATAGGATGTCAGGGACAAACAATGAAGCAACAAGAAAAGAAGAAGTAAAGAAGATAGTAGAAAACAGAAGACGCAAGGCAGAGTTAATTAGAGAGCAACAGATTAAGAAGAGAAACACTATAATAGCGATTGGTGTTGGAATTTTAGTTGTGCTTATTTTGGTAATGGTTTTGGCTAAGTCCTGTTCATCAGGAAAGAAGACGGCAAAAACTTCGGCAACTACTGCAAAGCAGATTACAACAGTGGCGCAGACTACTGTTCAGGAAACTACTACGGCAGAAGAGTATATGTATACTACTGATGTTTTGAACCTGCGTAAGTCGGCAAGTGCCAAATCCAAACTTATAACTCAGATAGGAGCAGGTAAGAAAGTACAGGTCATCTCAGAGAATGGCAAGTGGTGCCAGATTAAATATGGCAAGGATACAGGATATGTAATGAAGAAATATCTTAGTTATTCTAATATGCTTGATTAAGAGTTTTATATTAATTTTATATTAATAGCGTTAGTATAGTTTTTGAAACTAATGAGATTTAGGGAAGGCTTGAAATTGTTCAGGCCTTTCTTTTACATTATTAAAGTGATAATTAGATTTTATTATTAAAGTTGACTGTTTAATAGATTAGGATTGAGGATATGGAAATGAATTATAGTGAAGCAAGAGAGTATTTGAAGAATGTAAATAAGTTGGGAAGTATTTTGGGACTTAATACCATAAAAGAATTACTTAAGAGATTGGGCAATCCACAAAATGAACTTAAAGTAGTTCACATTGCAGGAACTAACGGAAAAGGTTCCATTATGACTTTTGTTCAGAATATTTTAATGGAATCAGGATATAAGGTTGGAAGATATTGTTCACCTGCAGTTTTTAATGAGCGTGAGATTATAAGAATAAATGACGAATACATATCAGAGGAACAATCTGCTGATTTGCTTACAAGAATAAAAGAAAAATGTGACAGTATGTATAGTGAAGGTTTGCCACATCCTACATCCTTTGAAATAGAAACAGCAGAGGCGTTAATGTTTTTTAAAGAGCAGAACTGTGATATAGCTTTAATTGAATGTGGAATGGGCGGAGAAACTGATGCAACAAATGTATTTGAAAAAGTTCTTTGCAGTGTTATTGCCACAATTAGTCTTGACCATACCCAGTTTTTAGGCAGTACTATTGAAGAAATAACAAAAGTTAAATCAGGAATAATTAAAGAGAACTGTCCTGTTGTAATGTCGAAACAGACAGGGGAGGCTGAGAATGTAATAAAACAGGTTTGTAAGCAGAAGAATTCAGAACTTATAATTCCTACTGAGCAGGATTTTGAAAATGTGGAAATAGATGGTTTAACAACAAAGGTTACATACAAAGCATCTAATAATAAAGAATATATTCTTAACCTTCAGGCTCTTGGCACATATCAGATCAAAAATGCTAAGACAGCAGTTGAGGTAGCATTAGTGCTTGATAAAGCATTAACAGAAAAGACCAATATATGCGATGAGTCAGATAAGAATAATAGCACTGGTATGAAAAATAATATTAATAATAGTGGAAATACAATTGAGAAAAATATAAAAAAAGGCATAGAAAAAACAGTTTGGCCGGGACGTATGGAAGTCATAAGTAAGGAGCCGTTAATTATAATTGATGGCGCTCATAACCCGGGAGCAGTGCTTGAACTAAGGAAAACTTTGGATTTATATTTTACAAATAAGAGAATAACATTTATAATGGGGGTGTTGTCTGATAAAGATTTTTCCAAGGAAGCAGAAATTATTGCTGACAGGGCAGAAAGAATTATTACGATAACGCCAAACAATTCACGAGGTTTAGACGGGCACAGGCTTGCAGAAACTTTGGTGAAATATAACCATAATGTACAGGTTGCAGATAGTTTGAAGCAGGCTGCGGAAGAATCAATAGATACAATAAAAGAGAACAAGGCCGATATGATTTTGGCGTTTGGTTCATTGTCTTATTTAGGAGAGCTAAAACAGGTTGTAAGATTAGTCTGTAACCATTAAACAAACAGTTAAAGCCGGAAGGAGAGATTGACGTGTTTGACAAGAAGAAAATAGAAGAAGGAATTAGACTTTTATTAGAGGGAATCGGTGAAAATCCGGATAGAGAAGGCCTAAAGGATACTCCGGACCGTGTGGCAAGAATGTATGAAGAATTGTGTAGCGGTATGAATAGGAGTCCTAAAGAACATTTGTCCAAAACATTTACTTGTGATAATGAGAATGTTGTTATTGAAAAGGATATTACTTTTTATTCAACATGTGAACATCATCTTATGCCATTTTATGGAAAGGTGCATATTGCGTACATTCCAAATGGCAAGGTTGTGGGAATCAGTAAACTTGCAAGAACAGTAGAAGTTTATGCAAGAAGATTACAGATTCAGGAGCAGATGACTAACCAGATAGCTAAGGCATTGGAGAAGTACCTGGGAGCAAAGGGTGTACTTGTTATGGCACAGGCTGAGCATATGTGTATGTCTGCAAGAGGAATTAAGAAGCCGGGAAGCAAGACGGTTACTTTTGCAAGTACAGGAGTTTTTGAAGAGGACAGAAATCTTAGAAGTGACGTCTTGTCAATTTTTAGGGATGGACAGTAGAAAGATTGGAGTATGATATGAATATTGGAAAATACAATTTTGATTTAGAAAAAGAACCTGTAATAATGGGAATTTTAAATGTAACACCTGATTCATTTTCAGATGGAGGTAAGTTTAACAACTTAGATGCTGCATTAAAGCATACAGAAGAAATGATTAAGGATGGAGCAAAGATTATAGACGTAGGTGGCGAATCTACAAGACCAGGTTACACACTTATTAGTGACGAAGAAGAAATAGGTCGTGTAGTGCCTGTAATTGAAGCAATTAAGAAGAATTTTGATATTGCTGTATCCCTTGATACATATAAGACTAAAGTTGCAGAAGCCGGAGTTAAAGCCGGATGTGACATGATTAATGATGTATGGGGATTTAAGTATGGCGAAAGAGATATGGCAGACCTTGTGGCAAAAACAGGTGTAGCAGCCTGTGTTATGCATAATAAGAATGTTATAACTTATAATGATTTTGTTAATGATGTAGTTAATGAATTAAAGGAATCTGTTGAGATAGCTCACAAGGCAGGAGTTAAGGATTCTCAGATTGTATTAGATCCGGGAGTTGGTTTTGCAAAGGATTATGAACAGAATCTTTTAATAATTAAGCACGTGGACAAAATTTTGGAACTTGGTTATCCTGTACTTCTTGGTACATCAAGAAAGTCTGTTATTGGTTTAACTCTCGATGTGGATAAGAATGACAGAATGGCAGGCACAGTTGCCACAACAGTTATGGGACTTGAAAGAGGATGCAGAATCTTTAGAGTTCATGATGTAAAAGAGAATTATCAGGCAATGATGATGGCTGAGAAGATTCTAAAAGCATAAGTTTAAATGCTATTAAAGATTAAAAAACAAAAATATTATCTAAAAAGGAAATAATATGGATTGTATTAAGATTAGACAGTTAGAAATATTTGCATACCACGGTTGCAATGAAGATGAAAAAATAAACGGTCAGAAGTTTTATGTAGACGCTAACCTTTATACTGATGTGAGAACTCCGGGATTAAGCGATGATTTGGAGGATACAGTTAATTATGCAAAGGCGTGCAAGTTTATAAATAAGTTTATGACTGAAAATAGATTTGACTTAATAGAGGCTGTTGCAGAGCAGACGACAAGAGGACTTTTGAAAGAGTTTCCAAAGATTAAGGCTATTGATTTTACTATTAATAAGCCTAATGCACCTATTAAGTTACCTTTTGGAAATGTAGCTGTTTCAATTTCAAGAAAGTGGAATAAGGCTTATTTAAGTATTGGCTCAAATATAGGAGACAAGGAGGGATACCTTAATCAGGCAATTGATAGTCTTTATGATGATGAAAATTGCAGAGTTTTGGCGGTATCTAAATTTATTGAAACTGAACCTTATGGACCTGTGGAACAGGACAATTTTTTAAATGGTTGCGTTGAAATAGAAACATTGTATGAACCTAAAGAATTGTTAGCTACAGTTAACAGAATTGAAGCTGAGGCAAATAGAACCCGTGAGATTCACTGGGGACCAAGAACTTTGGATATAGATATTGTTTTATATAATAATGATATAGTTAATGAAAAGGATTTATTAATTCCTCATGTGGAAATGCATAAGAGACTTTTTGTTTTGGAACCTCTTAAACAAATAGCACCATATGTAGTACATCCGATTTTAAATAAAACAGTTAGTCAGATGTTAGAGGAGTTACAACCGGATAACAAATGTGCAGGTTGTGGTGGATGTAGCATGAAACAGATGTCTGAACAATAAGAAAAAACTGAAGAAAGTATAAGGAATACAATGAAGGATTTATTAGAAAGCAGAAAAGAAATAGATGAAATAGATGATAGCATTATTAGATTGTTTGAAAAAAGAATGGAAGTTTGCAAAAATGTAGCAGAGTATAAACTTAGAACAGGCAAGCCAGTTCTTGACAGACAAAGAGAGCTTGATAAAATAGCCATTTTAAAGACTAAAGCATCAGACGATTTTTATGCTCACGGCGTAGAGGAATTGTTTGAACAGATTATGGCTATGAGTCGTAAGATGCAGTATAAGCTTTTAAATGAAGAGGGCGTAAACAATGATATTGGGTTTGATATTGTAGATAAGCTTCCAACAGAGGATGCAACAGTAGTATATCAGGGAATTCCCGGAGCTTACAGCCAGCAGGCGGCAACAGAATATTTCGGGGATAAGGTTAACTACGTTAATGTTACAACTTTTAGAGAAGCAATGAAATATGTTAGAGATGGAAAGGCTGACTATGCAGTTCTTCCTTTTGAAAATTCTTCAGCAGGAATTGTAACAGATGTATATGATTTACTTGTAGAATTCCAAAATTATATTGTGGATACTTTTGATGTAAAAATCGAACATTGTCTTTGTGGAATTCCGGGAGCTACAATTGATGATATTAAGGATGTTTATTCACATCCACAGGCATTTATGCAGAGCAACAAGTTTATTGAAGAACATGGTTGGGGCAAGGTTAATCTTGCCAATACTGCAATAAGCGCAAGATATATTTCGGAACAGTCAGATAAGTCCAGAGGTTGTATTGCCAGTGAGAATGCAGCAAATATTTATGGACTTAATATTTTACACAAAGGTATTAATTTTAATGATTCTAATACAACACAGTTTATTATTATCAGCCGTCAGAAGATTGCGAGAAGAGATGCAGGTTTAATCTGTATTAGTTTTGAAATGCCTCATACATCAGGTACTTTGTATCAGATGTTATCGCATATTATTTACAATGACCTTAATATGACACGTATTCAGTCAAGACCTGTACCTGATAAGAATTGGGAGTACAGATTCTATGTTGAATTTGAGGGCAGGGCTACACAGCCGGGAGTTGTAAATGCTCTTAGCGGAATAAATGCAGAAGCGCTTAATATGAAAATATTGGGAAATTATTAATATTGTGTAAGATTAAATTGCGTATGATTTTAAGTACTTTACTTAAGATATACGCAATTTTTTTACGTTTGAGGAAAACAATTGAAAAATCAAACAAAATTTATAGGAAAACTTTACTAAGTAAATATAATTTATATTTAACATAATCTTAGTTTTATTTACAAAGTTTATACATTATTTAACTTTTGTGCGATAGTGAGTGAATTATGACGGAGATAAAATGACACTGTATTCTTGAAAGATATTAAGGAGGAAAATAATGAAGAAAAATTGGAAATCCCTTATTGCATTGACAATGGCAAGTGTCATCCTTATATCTCAAGGTAATTTTACGAATATAGTAAAAGCGGATGACACCAAAGAGGAAACGACACAAAATGAAATTGATTACACACAGGCACCACCACTTTTAGTAACTGAAGTTGTGGCTGATAATCCGTCAGGAAAGAGATATACATATACAGAAGTGTACAATAATAGCGATGCTCCTATTAATTTCAGTGATTATGTATATTATTATTGCTATACAGGCGGAATGGGTTCCGGAAAAATTTTCGGAGACAAGAGTAAAGTAGGCGATGCTTATCAAAGTTTGTACGTTGGTGATTACAGCACAAAAGATGTTGTAATTGAACCGGGAAAAACTTTGGTTTTGTGGTAAAATGAAAAGCCACAGAAGGCAGGATACACATTAGATGATTTTAACAAATATTACGGAACAAATCTTGAAGAGGGAAAAGATATTATTAGTGTTCCGTATACAGGAATACATGATTCAGCAAAGAGAGGATTTTTCTTTGGAACTGATGAAAATTCAATTGTAGTTAAGGCATGGTCAAACGAAGCAAAAGATGAAATTCCTAAATCTAATCCAGATAAGTTAGGTATGCAGTATGAATATACAGGTGAGAAAAATACTTGTACAATGACAGGAATTTCAAAGGCAACACCGGGTGAAGTTTCACCTGAACAGGTACCGGCACAGAGAGTTCACGTAAATACAAGTGACATAAAAATTACATCAACCAATGCAAGTGTAGATGATGAAGGAAACTTTAACATTGAAGCTGAAATACCTTTTGAAGGAACTGAGTCAGCAATGTTTACAACTTTGTATTACAGACAGAAAGTAGATGGACTTGAACCACAGTATAAACAGGCAAACTTAGAATATACAGGAGATGGAAAAACATTTAAATATCAGATTCCCGCTAAGGAAATGTATGCTAATGAAGTTGAGTGGTATATAGAAGTAAATAATGGTGGACATAAGGATCATACAGAAATTAATAAGACAGCAGTTACACCAAAACTTCCAAGTGATGAAAATGCTACACCTATTTATATTACAGAGGCAGCTTGCAATGAAAAGAGTAGCGAAGATGATGGTCAGTATTCATATTTTGAAATTTATAACCAAAGTGACAAAGCAATCAATTTAGCTTATTACAAAATCTTATACTATTATGAGTATCCGGCCAAAACAGCAGCCCAGTCAGGAAAAACATGGTCAGTTCAAAATATTGACGGAGTTATTGAACCGGGAAAAACAATGGTTGTCTGGTTAACAAGCAATGGAACTACATTGGAACAGTTTAACAATCGTTTTGGAACAGATTTAGTTGAAGGAAAAGATATTGTAAAAGTAAATTATTCAGGTCTTCATTCATCTGAACCAAGATGGATAAGATTTGGAACATCAGAAGATGATGCAATGACAGTAGCAGGATTTAATACTAATGCAGGACAGTTAACAAAAGTTGGGGAAGCATTACAGTATGCTGCACCACACGGTGATAACTCAGATTATAGTGATCCTTTTAGAAATGAATCAATTCCTGTAGCAGTAACAAAGGCTACACCGGGAACAGTAGAAGACTGGCAGGTAACAAATCAGAAAGTAACATTTAAAGGATATACAAATTATCCTGAAGATGATGGAAAAGCACCTACATTAAAGATTTGTCCTGATGAAAATCTTCCAGTACCTTCAAGCATTAACGAAGGTGATATTTTAAAGGTAATGTATGAGACAGACCTTTTAATGGGAGCAACAGGTGCAGCAAGAGTAGATGCATTCAAAGATTTTGTTGATGAAAGTAACCCTAATAATACACCGGGTGGCTCAGAAAGATTAAAGAAAAGACCATATATGATTGGTACTGAAATCTTATACAAACTAGATAATGAAACAGAGTGGAATAAAATATCAGAAAAGAAACAGTGGAGACTTGGACATTATTTAATGCAGATTCCGGCAGATATTTTATTCGGACATAAGAAAGTAACATTTAAGGTTCGCGCATACACATTATACGGAATGAGCGAAACGGAAGAAAATACGGTTAAAATTAATGGAATACAGAATGAAACAGGGAAAATCAGATTAAATGTAAAAGATGATGATATTGTTTCAGGAGTAAAAACAATAACTGCAAATGATGGCAAAGATAATGGAAATGTATCAATTAAGTTAAATGATGAGGCACAGAACTTAGAAAAAATGCTTGAAGATGGTGCATATTTTATGATAAAGACATCAGGTATGGATACATATTTCAAAAACGCAATAACAGCTCCATACAACGGAAACCAAAGAGATATTATTACAATTTTAAGTCCATGGTGTGAGTCAACTTTATCAAGAGCAGTTAAAATTGACAATAAATATATTACTTACAATAAAGACACAGACTCTTTTGATGTACAGCTTACAGTTTGGGCAGGAGACAGTGGAACACCGTTTGAAGAAGCCTTATATCCTGAAGTGTTTGGCGAAAATCATGAAGATTATACAGTATCAGGTTTACAGTTAAAATTAGCAAATGGAAAAAGTTATATTCCAACAAAGATTGAACCAGACAACGTTAAAACTAATACGGATACTTCATTGGATGCATGGCATACAATAGGTGATTCAGCAGGAATGGAAACACATTTAACAGCAACATTTAGCATCCCGGCAGCAGATGCCACAGCAGTTGGATTTAACTTGGACACTACAAAGTTGAAAGACGGAGCATACACTATTGTTGCAGAAAATGGAAATCAGGATGAAAGAATGGAAGCTTCCATTATAGTTGATAATACTAAACCTGAAATCAATTTAGGAATTAAAGATGGAGATACAATTAGCAAGTCAGTTATGCTTGAAGAGGCAGATATTGCAAAAGACACAAGTGGAATTTCAAATATTGCTGTAACATTAGATGGAGAAAACATTGAACTTCCGGCAGTTATTAACCCTGATGAGTTAAAGAATGGTGAGCATATTTTGGCAGTAGCTGCTACAGATATTGCAGGAAATATTGAAACAAAAACTGTTAAGTTTACATCTAAGAAATCTAATACAAAGGTATCAGATGACAAAAACGAATCAATATCAGACATTTCTGCTAATTTAACTGTAAATGTAGGAGATGAAAACGCAGATGTTACATTCTTAAAAGGTAAGAGCTTAACAACTGCTAACAATGGAATTGAAGAAGGAAACGTAACAGAAACAGGAAATACAGGTGAAAATCCATACCAGTTATTTACAGTAAATACAGGAAAAGTTTCAAAAGATGATGTTGTATCTGTAAAATGGAATGGTAAAGCTGATAATACAGACGAAAATCATTTACTTTCAATGTTTGCATTAGATGTTAATAATAACAAGTGGAAGTTAATAGGTACAGCAGATGAAAATGGAAACATTGATACACAAATAAGTGCAGACAAGTACGTTGACAACGGAAAAGCAACTGTTTTGGTACAGGTTGTTACAAAGGGAACAACTCCAAAGATTAAAAAGTCAGAAATTAAGAAACAGCAAAAGGAGACAATGTCAAACTGGGATGGAACATCAAGACCTGAAAATTATGACTTTGCCTTAGCATGGGAAACAGATACACAGTATTATTCAGAAAGTTTTCCATATCATTATGACAATGTTAACAAGTGGATTGCTGATAATGCAGAAGATTGGAAAATCAAGTATGTTCTTCATACAGGTGATATTGTTGATGACGTTGATATGACAGGTGAGTGGATTAATGCAGACAAGTCAATGAAAATATTAGATGATGCAGAAATTCCATATGGTGTACTTGGCGGTAACCATGATGTATATGCCGGAGCTGAAGGATATGGAAACTACTGGAAGTATTTCGGTGAAGACAGATTTAAGAACAAAGATTACTATGGTGGTTCATACAAGAACAACTTAGGACATTATGATTTAATAACAGAAAACGGACAGGATTTACTTATCCTCTATATGAGCTGGGACATTTATACAAATGAAATTCAGTGGATGAATGAAGTACTTGCAAAATATCCTGACAGAAAAGCAATTATTGCACTTCACAGATATTCAAATGTAAAAATGACAGGAGATAACTCAATACTTGATTATGCAGGAAAACTTCTTCAGACAGAAGTTGTTGCAAAGAATCCAAATGTTATAGCAGTATTAAACGGTCATTATCACGGTTCAAGTATTCAGGTAGACGGATTTGATGATAACGGTGATGGAATCAAAGAACGTACAGTATATCAGATTTGTACTGATTACCAGTCAGACCCTGAAGGTGGTTCAGAATATATTAAATTCTTATACTTTGATTTAAACAATAATAAGATTTATGTAAATTCTTACTCACCATACAGAAATGATTTCAACTACTATGATAATGCCAAACTTGAAAGCTATGGACAGGGTACTACAAAGTTAGACCAGGATATTGCTGAATTAGAATACAAATATGTTAACACAAATAAGTCACTTCAGACTAAGTCAATAAGCGCAGACTTAAGAACAAATGAAAAGATAGGTTCAGTGTCAAACGCAAAGGGCAAGGTTACATATAAGTGGACAAACCTTAATGCAGACAGTGAATATTCATGGTATGCAAAGGTAGTAAATGGAAATGGAACAATTGCTTACACAAATGTTAACACATTTAAGACTAACAAGAAAAACGTAATTTCAGATGATAACAACAATGTTAAACCAGGAAATGACAAGAAGAATAATACTACAGTAAAGCCTGGTAACAATACAAAGACAGTTAACATTGGAGAAGTTTATAAGGTTGGTAATTTAAAATATCGTGTAAAATCTATTGTTAACAAAAATGCAACTTTAGAGGTTGTAGGAGTTAGAAGCAAGTCTTTAAAAACAGTAAACATACCGGGAATGGTAACAATTAACGGTGTAAGTGGAAAAGTAACAGCAATTGGAAACAATGCATTTAAAGGCTGCAAGAAACTAAAAAAGGTAAGTATTAATTCAGTATATTTGACAACTATAGGTAAGTCTGCTTTTGGAAATTGTAAAAAATTAAAGAAAGTAGTTATTAAATCTAAAAAGTTGAAAAAAGTTGGAAAGAAAGCCTTCTTTAAGATTAGCAAAAAGTCAGTGATAAAAGTGCCGGCAGCTAAAAAGAAAACTTACAAAAAGATTCTTGGAAGAAAAGTAAAATAACATATTTTATAAAATGTTAAAAAATACATTAGCGATTTATTGTCAGTAAAATGGCAATAAGTCGCTAATTTGAATATGGAGAAAGTTAAAAATAAATGGATAAAAAGAAAAAGTACACAATATTAGGCTTAGTAATGGTAATAATAATTTTTTCAATAGGAGTTTTTATCTTAAATAGTGGAATAAAAAAGAAACCACTTAGACCATCAGGTGGAAACCAGTTTGCAAAAGCTGTTGTTACAAAGGTGTTAACAAGCGATGTTAATATTTCAGAAGAAGGGGAAATGGAAGGAAACCAGACTGTAAAAATAAAAATTACATCAGGTAAATATAAGAATCAGGAGTGTGAGGCACAAAGTCCTTATGCCAATCATACAGGAGCGTTTTGTAAAAAGGGAACCCGTGTTATTATTTTAGTTAAAAAACTGGATAGCGGAGAGTTAAACGCAAGCGTTTATAATTATGACAGAGGAATAATTCAGTGGATTATGATAGCAGCGTTTTTGGGAGTTTTGTGTATTGTTGGAGGTAGAAGAGGTTTTGCTTCAGCAGTGGGACTTGTATTTACATTTGTTTGCATTATAGGTTTGTATATACCAATGCTATACATAGGAGTTTCTCCTTTTGTTGCAGCAACATTAACTACTGCAATGATTACAATAGTAGTTATGATGTTAATAGGTGGCTGGACTATTAAAACTTTATGCGCAATATTAGGAACAGTAGCCGGAGTTTTGGTGGCAGGAGGAATGGCATACTTATTTGGAAAACTGGGACATATAAGCGGTCTTAATGCTGATGATGTGGAAACACTTGCGTATGTGGCACAAAACAGTAAATTAGATGTTGGAGGAGTGCTTTTCTCGGGAATATTAATAGCATCTCTTGGCGCAGTAATGGATGTGGGAATGTCCATAGCTTCAACAATTGCAGAAATCCACGATGCAAATCCTGAATTTGATGCAAAAAGATTATTTAAATCAGGCATAAATGTAGGAAAAGATATGATGGGAACAATGTCTAATACATTGATTCTTGCATTTGCCGGGGGTTCAATAAATATATTGATAATAACTTATGCATATAATATGTCTTATTTGGAATATTTTAATAAATATGATATTGGAATAGAGTTATTAAGAGGAATAGCCGGTTCAATGGGCGTAATATTGACGGTACCGTTTGTATCCATTATTGCAAGTATTTTAATGAAAAAGAGAGCATAACCTGCTCTCTTTTTACACATATATAAATAATTAATCCTCATCAATTTCCAGTGGTTCAATACCAACTTTTATTTCTAAGAATTTAAGAATATCATAGTAGACTTCTTCATTGTTTAATTCATTAAAGAGTTCATGTCGCATTCCCGGATATAACTTTGAAAAAGTATTTGGAAAACCACAGTGTTTAAAGTGGTTAACAGCTTTTTTAAAATCTTTATCACTTTTACGGCAGGGATCATCTCCACCTGACATAAACATAACAGGAAGTTGTTTGTTCTTGTTAGTCCAGCCAAGCTTACTATAAACCTGTTCCATTAATGAGAAAAGGCAGTAGTACCCATTTAGTGTGAAAGGAACACCACATAGTGGATCCTTGTTATATTCCTCAACAATAAACTTGTCGGTAGAAAGCCATGAGTTAACGATACCTTCTTTAAGGAAAGGTTTCTCAAATGGACCGTTAACCATATTTTCAATAAAAGGGCTTCTATAATGCCAGCCTCTAAAAAAT
>UMFI01032691.1_pt1 | contig 18946 bp, 26 predicted proteins | sample 1964951 | NCBI WGS metagenome assembly UMFI01 (sample SAMEA4836040, study PRJEB28245) | human gut metagenome | biome: gut microbiome; material: fecal sample | place: Denmark | collected 2008 | reverse complement strand
AAAAATCTGGGCAGGATAGACGAAAAATAGTATATCTTTTCTTCTTCCATCCAGACTATACTGTCGGTTTTGGAATTTCACCAAATCAGAATTAAAAAATTCTCGTGGACTATAACCACCGGTCGGGAATTGTTACCTCACCCTGCCCTGAAGATAAAATATTCTTACTAATTTGAATATATCACTTTTAAATCTAATTGTCAATATAATATTCAAAAGTTCTGAAAATGACATATTAGTGTGATAAAATTAAAATGTAAACTTGTAGTTGCAAAAAAGTATGTATATAGTTGGTTGCTTTTTTTAAAAAAAGAAAGTATAAATTATTAAAAGGAGGGGTGAATATGAACTTTGGTGATAAAATTCAGCTTCAGAGAAAAAAGAAAGGAATGACACAAGAGGAGCTAGGAGAGGAATTAAATGTTTCTAGGCAGACTATAACTAAATGGGAATCTAATCAATCTTTTCCAGAGATAAAAAAGATTATAAAACTTAGTTATTTCTTTGATGTAACTATTGATTATTTATTGAAAGATGAAATAGAAGATGAAGAAAGAAATGTTTCTAGAAAAATAGAGAAAGAGGAGAAAAATATTTTTTCCACAAAAATAAAATTACTAATAATTCCATTGATAGTTTCATTGTTAGGTATGCTTATATTATATGTAGATTCATATATTCATCCTATAACTACTACTGATTGGGATGGAACTTACTATGATGGATTTTGGGGATATCTTTATATAAATGAAAGAAAAGAGTTGTTTTTTATTTTATTACTGGTTTTTTTAATAAATTGTACATTTATTTTGTATTTTAACAAAAAAGGTAAAAATTAGGTTGGTGATACTATGTTTAAAATAATAGGATTGATCCTTATATTTATAGGAGTATTTAACCTTTTTCAATATAATAAAGCTCAAAAGGGAAATTTTTATGTAAAAGGAGCTTTTATTGATTATCGTTATTCTTCAGCATTAAATAAATATTTTCCTGTCTTTAGATATACCATAGATGGAATAACTTATGAAGAAGAGTATAGGGGAGCTTATAAAAGTAAAGAAAAAATAGAAAAATTGAAAAATATAGATATTGATGAGATACCAGAAGTTACTAGAAAATTTATGAAAAAAATAAAAGATGTTAATTATATAGAATTTGAAATTGGAAAAGAATATAAATTATTAGTAAATAAAAATAATCCTAAAGAATTTTGGATAGCTGAAGATGGAACTAATAGGGGAAGGGAATATATTTGGATAGGAGTAGGAGTTGTGTTTTTAATAATATCATATCTTTTTGAAGTTATAAAAGGAGTATTTTAAAAGTTAGAAAGAATTGAGGAGGAAATCTATGAAAGTAAAGATAGTATTAGGGATAGTAGCATTATTAGGAATAGGAGTTGGAACTTATATTTATCAAAATAGATATTCTTTTTATAGATATTTACCTGCTGAGAATGAAAATAAACTTCAAAGTATTAACTTTAAATTGTGTGATGAAAATGGGAATTTATTTAGTGGAAGAGTTAAAAGTGGAAGTGATTTATATTTAAATATTTATTCCTATAAAGATGGGGAGTTAAATGGATTAAATGTAATCTATTATAAAGATAGTATAAAAGAGTTGGGACATTGGAAAGAGGGAAAACAAAATGGACTTTTTCAATTGTACACAGAAGATGGAATCTTAATTGAAAGTGCTAATTTTAAAAATGGAGAAAGAGATGGACTAACAGAACAATATTTTAGTTCCACAGGAAAATTAAGAGTATCAGCAAATTATAAAGAGGGAATACTTGAAGGAGAATATAAGGTATATTATCCTGATGGAACTCTTCAAGGAGAGGTAATTTATAAAAATGGAGAAATGAATGGAGAGTTTAAAGAGTATTATGAAAATGGAAATATAAGATTTACTGGAAGTTATAAAGAGAGTTTACAAGATGGAGAGTGGAAATTTTATTTAGAAAAAGGAAACTTACGAACAGTAGTAAACTATAAATCTGGAGAGCTTAATGGATTAAAAGAGGATTACTATGAAAATGGAAATTTATGGATAAGACAGGAGTTTAAAGATAATATTCCAGAGGATATTTATGAAATCTATTATGAAGATGGGACACCTCAATTAAAAGCTAAAATAAAAGAGGGAATTGTTATAGAGGAGAAAAGGTTTAATAGAGATGGGACACTTTATGATGAAGATGATGATAGAGTAATTATAAGTGAATCTGTTGATAATAATTTTGATGATATTTCCTTTAGTGAAAATAAAGAAGAGATAACTATAACCGAAATTGATGAAAATGAAATTATAAGAACAAACTAAGAGAAGCTTTATCTAGTTTTATACTTAAGATATGATATGTGGAGTGGATAGGATATGAGAAAGAGATTTTTAATAGTTGTAATTTATTTTATATTGTTTATTCCTATAATTGTGGTGGGAGCTAATAATTCAAGAGTAATTTCAGAAGATATGGAGGAAAAAAATAAAATGAAATTAGAAGTTGAAATCAATGATATATACTTTTCTGTTCCTAGCACCTTGAAAGAGGTTATAACTAAAGGATGGAAGATAAGTGATAGAGAGCCGTACTTTTTAAAACCATTGATTGGAGAAGATTACTATGAAATGAGAACAAACTGGTCATTGTCTAAAGATAAAAAAAGTATTGCTAAGGGGGGAAGAATTATTAGACTTTTAGAAAAAGATGGAGTACTTTTAGAAGTAACAATAGCAAATCAAAACATTGATGAAGATGATGAACCATTCCAAAAAATTGAAGAGGGGATAGTAGATTCTATGGTTGTTTTCTATGATAAGACTCATTCTAGTATAAAATTAAATGGGATAGAGTTAAAAGAACTAACACCTGATATTATACTAAAAAATTATCCTGTAAATGAAGGTTGGGAACATATTCCAACAAACTATAGGAATCATCCAGAATTTGAAACTTCATTAGAATATACAGTTATGAAGATTGTAGGTAATAGTGAGGAGAGTATCACTATATATTTTGATTTAGATAATAGAGCTTATAAGGTAGAGATATTAAATCAAGTAACAAGTATATAAAATTGTAATAGGGAATTTTTTTATAATTTATAGCATATTTGGAGGTAAAAATGAAAAAGGTAATTTTAGTTTTAGGATTATTAATATCAACAATAGCATATTCAGAAGAAAAATCAGCTGTAACTGAGGTGGTATCATCAGTAGTATCTGGAGTGGTATCTACTGGAAAGAATGTTTTAAAAGGGGTAAAAGAGGGAATAGATACAGGAAGACAAGATGGTAAAAGTATAGATGAAGCTTTAATAATTTATGATAAAGAGCTATTTGAAAAAAATATAAAACCCTCAGTTCTATCAGTAACAAAAGATGAGGGAAGATATAAAGTAGTAGTTGGTTTAAAAAATGAAACAAATAGAATGATAAGATTGACAAATTTCCATGAACAAAAATCTTTACAACTTTTAGATACTGATGGTTTTGCTGTATTTGGATTGGGAGTTGAGGATATCAATATACCAAAAAAATCAGCAGTAAAAGCAACTTTTATGTTTCCTATTGATGGTAAGCCAGAGATATTAAAAATTTATGAAAGTGAAGTAAAAATTGAGGATAAGGTGATAAAACAGTAGTTAAAATGCTACTTAATATTGTTATAGAGAGATGATAAGATGGAAATATTTAAGAAAAGTAAAACTTTAAAAATTATCTATAAGGATACTTCTATTTCTTGTACTTTGGGATTTAATATTACAGATTTAGAGAATGCTATTAAAAAGTTAAAAGTTAAAAAATTATAAGGAGGAGTTTATGATTAGTTTAAAAGATAATAATTCGTTAATTAGAAAAGTTGGTTTTCTTTTTATGCTAGTTATTTTATTACAGATACCAATGTTTTTTATAAATAGAATAATAGATGAGAGAGAGTATTCTTATAGAAATATGGTAAGGGAAATAGGTAATGAATGGGGTGAAAAACAAACTATTGCTGGAGCATTTTTAATAATACCATATAGTGATGTAAAGGTAGAATATGATGAGTATGGTAAAAAAATAGAGAGAAATGTTGTAAAAGATTGGATATTACTTCCAGATAAATTAAATGTAAAAGTTGATTTAAAAGATGAGGTCAGAAAAAGAGGGATATATAAGACAACTGTTTATAGTGGAGATATTATATTAGAGGGAGAGTTTCCTAAATTACGTGATATACTTCCAGCTAATCTTAATCCATATAATATAGGAATCGGCTTAGGGATAACAGATACAAAATCTTTGATGAAGGTGGAGGAGTTTAAAGTAGAAGGAAAAGATATCTATTTAGAATCGGGAACAGGAGTTACTCAACATCTATTAAATACAGGAATATCTGGAACTATCAGTGAAAATATATTACAAAAAGATAAGATAAAATTTTCTATTAAGCTCAGCCTGAGAGGAAATGGTGGGATAGAGATACTACCTTTTGGAAAGGAAAATCACTTTGAAATAAGTTCTACTTGGAAATCACCAAGCTTTTATGGAATTTTACCAAGTACTAAGATTATAGATGAAAATGGATTTAAAGCTCAATGGGATGTATCATTTTTTGTAAGAAATTATAAACAAGATTTTGCTGAAGGATATTATTCTGATATTAGTGAAGGAAAAATAGGAGTAGACTTATATGAAGGGGTTACCCATTATAGACAGGTTATGAGAGCAGTAAAATATAGTATGCTATTTGTGATGTTAAGTCTTTTTGTAGTATATATCTTTGAAGTGACTAGCAAAAGATTTACTCACTATATTCAATATGGAGTAGTAGGTTTTTCATTGACACTATTTTATTTAGTTTTACTTTCAATGTCAGAGTATTTTAACTTTAATCTAGCATATATTATAGCCACTTTGATGGTTGTTATTCCAAATTCACTATATATAAAAGCAGTAACTAAAAATAAAAATTATGGTTTGGGAATGTTGGTATTTTTATCAGGAGTCTATGCAGTATTATATTCTATATTGAAGATGGAACAGTATGCTTTAATGACAGGAACTCTTCTATTGATGTTAGTTCTTTATGTAATGATGTATATTACAAGAAACATAGAAATTTCTCAAGAATAGGAGGTATTTATGAATAATCCTATCAGTGATTTATATGTAAAATTTATGGAAACAATAGAACCCTATATAAAGAAATATCCCTATCTTTTTGGAATAATTATAGGAGGAATATTTTTCTTTGGAGCTATTTTTAAATGGAGATGGATATGTGATAATAGAGGTTCGACTAGGTTTATGAGAAATGTATATGAGTTTTTTGGAGAAGATGGAATAAGATTTTTTACAGGACTATTTGGTGTAATAATAATGATTATTTGTATATTTGAATGGATAAAAAAATAATTTGTAGAGAGGTAAATATATAAAAATAAGATTTAGAGAATACTAAGTAAATATGAATATAAAAAATCTTGGAGGAAAAGTATGGATAATTGGAGGAAAAGTATGGATAAAAAGTTTATAAATTTAACAATTGAGAATATAGAGAATGAGCACTTATGTTGTGCAATTTCAGATAAAAAACATCAGATGGGAGTAGTTGCAAAAAAGAATTGGTTAAAAGAAAGAATTATTGAAGGACATGTATTTCGTAAACTTGATGAAAAAGGAAAAGTTTTTATTGAATATGCTCCTTTAGAAACTGCATGGGTACCTATTTATGGAAATAATTATTTATATATTTATTGTCTTTGGGTATCAGGTTCTTTCAAAGGTAAGGGGTATGCAAAATCTTTGATTGAATACTGTATTAATGATGCAAAAGAAAAGGGAAAATCTGGTGTTTGTATTCTTAGTTCAAAAAAGAAGAGACCATATTTAATGGATAAAAAATTTTTACTTAAATATGGGTTTAAAACTGTAGATGTAATAAAAGATGAATATGAATTATTAGCATTATCTTTTAATGGGGAAAAACCTTATTTTTCTGAAAAAGTAAAGGAGATGAAGATAGATAACAAGGAATTAACAATATACTATACTTTACAATGTCCATATGTTCTTAACTGTATTAAAGAAGTAACAGAGTATTGTAGTAGAAATAATATATTATTAAGCTTAAAAATTGTAGATACTTTAGAGAAAGCTAAAAATCTTCCATGTATTTTTAATAATTGGGCAGTTTTCTATAATGGTAAATATGAAACGAATCATCTTCTAAATGAAACTTTTTTAAAAAAGAAATTTCAACTATAAGAAAAATTATAAATTTTTTAAAAATCAATTAAGAGATTTTTAGTCTATAGGAGGTAGTTATGAGTTTAAAATATAAATGCCCAGAATGTGGAACACCTTTAGGGTTTGAAGGACTTTGTTGGAGATGTAGAAAAAGAAAACATAGAGAGGAAGTTAATAGTTGGACAGAAGAGGAGATACAGGAAAAAATAAATCAAGTAATAGAAAGATTGAAAATTTCAACAGAAGATGAGTTTTATCAAACTGATGAGTGTGATATCTTTCAAGATTTGATGACTAGAGGAGTAAATATAGAAGAAATTTCGAAAGTAGCTTGTGAAAGAGAGATTTATTATCCAAGTGAACTATATTATAAAGCTAGTGAAGAGGTTAGAGATAAAATAATAGAAAAAATTATGAGTACAAAATCTGCTGATGATGGTGGAAGATTTTTACAATGTCTTGCTATGATAGGAGATAAAAAATCAAAAGATATATTATATGAACTTAAAATAAATCCTAGACCTTGGAGAAAGAAACTCTATGTAGATTCAGATATATATGCTGAAGAGGGTGGTTGGACTTTTGATAGTAAAAATAATTATATAAAGCTTAATTATGATAAATGTTTCTCTTTTGAAATAGGAGAGAATAAAGATGAGAATAGAACTTTTATAGCTAGAAGAAGAGGGGAAAAATGTCTTCATTGTGGTGGTGAGATGTTAGATATTTTAGTTATAGATGGTAGAGATGAGAGATTTTCATTTTTAGGATTAGATGGAATAATCACAGTAAGTTGTTGTCCTAACTGTGTAACTTTATGTGAGGGAATATCTACTAAATTCAATCTTGATGGAACAAGTGAAGTGCTAGATTATGAGGGAGAAGAAGAGAACTATTTTAGTGAAGATATAATAGATGAAATGGTAAATAATAAATTTGTTGTTTCAATGAAAGAAAAACCTCTATTTTATGGTGCTTTTGGAGATGATGTAAGCACAATAGGTGGATTTGCTAGTTGGGTACAAGATTGGGAGTATAGAGAGTGTCCAGAGTGTGGAAAGAAAATGAAATATCTTGCTCAAATTCATTGGGATACTATAATGGATTCAGCAGAGGGAACTCTATATATAGAGATTTGTCCAAATTGTAAAATTGTAACAGCTTTTCATCAACAAACTTAATTAAAAGTAAGTGATAAAAATGAGAGATTTTGATATAGTAGCTTTTATCTGTTCAATAATTGTAATTTTTATGATTGTTGGTTGTACTTTGTTTGTTATAAGAGAGTTGAGATATAACTTAAAATTTACAATTATAATATTTATCTCTGTAATAATAGGATTAGGACTAATTTGCATATATAATTATTTTAAAAATTTTTAATAAGTTAGAGGGATAATATGGAAAAATATAATTTATCAGCAGAAAAAACTGTTAAATTTTTATACAGAGAAAAGATAAATAGATTTAAAGACAACAAAGGAGTTTTTACTGATAACAGTTCTAAAGAGAAATTTGGTAGTAATTTTTTACAAAAATATTTTAGTCCAAGCAAAAATAAATATGTAATAAGTTGGGAAGAGATAAATAGAACAGAGATAAAAAAGAGAATAACATTACCTAGAGTTTTAAAAGATTATTACCATGAATGTGGAGATTTAGATATAAATACAGCTTGTAGTGAACTTTTTAAATTGGAAAATACATATTTTTTCCATGATGGTTTGAGAGAATTTTTAGAAGATGATGAGTATTCAGAAGAGCAAATAGAGAAAATTTTACAAAAAACAGAAAATATCCTTATATTTTGGTGTGAAAATCAAGGAATATGGAATGCTGGAATAAAAAAGGAAGATTTATCTTTGAAAAATCCACCAATATATATGAGTACTAATGATGATTTATACTCTTGGGAAAAAGTCACTGAGGATATAGATACTTTTATTATCTCTCAAGTGATAGATAATATTGAATCAACTGAAATTTATACAGAAATTGTAGAGGGAGAGGATATAGAAAATATTTTATCAGAGAAAAAAATCTCCTATGATGAACTCCAAAAAAATAGATATATCAGTAGTAATGGGAAAATAAAATTTTCTAATTATGCTGATTATGATAGTGATACAATTTATCTTTTTATTTTAAATAGTGATGAGATAAAAAGAGTTTATATTGTAAAACCTAAAGAGAAGAAATATGAGTAAATATATTCAATTAAGAGTTGACTTTGCTAAAAAAATATAGTATTTTCTATTATAAGATAAAAAATATTAAGCTATATGATAAATATAACTGAAAATTTTGGTAAAGGAGGAAATCTTATGACAAAGAAAAAATTTACTGAAGAAGAGTTAAGATTTAATGAAGATATTAAAAAAATTGTTTTAGATATTTTAGAAAAGAATAAAAAACCAATGATAAAAATAGAAGTATCAGATGATAAACCTAATTTATTTCAAAGTAAATTTGGGGGATTACCATATTTGCCAAAAGATAAGGAAGCACCAAGAGATAAAGAGAATAGACAATTTACACTACTTGCTCAAATAAATATAGAAGAGTTACCAGAAAATAATATCTACCTTATGAAAGAGGGAATATTACAATTTTGGATATTAAATGATGATGTTTATGGACTTGATTTTGATAACCTTTTAGGAAATGGATATAAGGTAGTATATTATAAAGAGATAGATAAAAGTGTAACAGAGGAAGAGATATTAGAGAAATATAAACCATATGAAGAGGATGAGAATTATTTTCCAATAGAGGGAGAATTTTCTTTAAAATTTGAATTAAGAGATGGATATTTTTCAGATAGTAATGATGATTTTAGAGAGATAGTAGATGAAGAAATGAAAAAGTTTTATCTTGAAAATAGAGAAAAATATCCAGAGATATTAAAAGTATATAAAGATGAAAAATATTTAAATTATTGGGATATATGGGATATATTAGAAGAAAATAAAGAAATAGGGGAAAAATTATTTGAGGCAGGACATAAAATAGGAGGTTATCCTAATTTTACCCAAAGTGATGTAAGAGATTTAAAAGCTGGATATAATATTTTGCTTCTACAAATAGATAGTGAAGGAACAGATGAACATGAGATTATGTGGGGAGATTGTGGAATAGCTAATTTCTTTATAAGAGAGAAAGATTTAAAAGAGCTTAACTTTGATGAGGTAATATATAATTGGGATTGTTGTTAGAATTTTGCATAAAAGATAGGAGGGGATGATATGAGTATAAGTTTTTTTATAAAAAATTTAAACAATAAAGAAAGTATAACTCCAAAAAAAGTATTAGAAATAGGGGAAGCTATTTCCCAATATAATTTAGATGAATCTGATGAAAATATAGAAGAGTTTTTAAATGAAAAATTAGAAAATTTTGAATGTATTCTTCTTGGAGAAGAGGGAAGAAGTGCTAGAGGTTTTGAACTTTCATATAGTGATGAAAATAGATATTATGGAATAAGAGTTTTTACTCCTTGTAGTATAGGAGATTGGGAAGTAGTATTTGAGTTTATTGAAAAGTTGGGAAAATTTTTAGAAAATAATAATTTAGTAAATGAGCATGGAGAGGAATATACTTTAGCAACTATTAGAAATTATCCATATATTGAAGATATAGAGTATGGTATAAAAAGTATAGAAGAGAATTTGAAGGAAAAAGGAAGTGAGATTTCTAAATTATATGGAATATATAGACCTATTTCTTTTAATAATGAGTTATTAGAGAGTATAAAAAATTCTGAAAATCCAGTAGAAACTTTTAGTAAATTTATAACAGAAACTCAATATATAGATGCATATTCAGCAAGGCAAAAATTTTATAAAAATAATAATGATGAGATATTTGGAATGTACACTCTAACTGAAACTGTGAGGACAATACTACCTTTTAAACCAAGTGTTGAGTATGAAAACTTTGGTATAGTAAAAAATGAAGATGTAAAATTTTGGAGATTAGTTTTTGTAATTATAGATGGAAATCCAGATGATGAAAACTCTTATAAAATGTTAGGAGATATAGATTATTTTAAATTTATAGAAAATTTACCTAAAGATAAATACTCTTTTATAGATGGAGAATATATGGTAGTAGAATCTTTAGAGAAAGAAGAGATAGAGAGATTATATAATTTATTAGTAGAATAAGTTAGAAAGTCTAACTAAAGATAGTTTAGAAAAAAGAGAAATTTAAGAGATTTTAAAACTTATAGGAGGTTGAAATTATGTTAAAAGTAGAAGATATTTTAAGAGAAGATTTCGATTGGGAAGATGTAGAGATAGATGAAGATGAGTTTGATGAGTTAGAAACAGCTTTAATTATAGATTATCTAAAGAAAAATACTCCAAAAGAAAGACAACTTTTAGCAATAGATTGGAATTTTGACAACTCTAAGGAAGTTATTAAATGGATAGCAGAACAACCCGATACTGATAAGGGAACAGCACTATTTTTATATTGGTATATGAATCCTCAATTTTTCAAAAAATATAAAGATAGAGAAGAGTGTGAAAAAGATGGTGGTTGGATTTTAGAGGATTTTGATATTGTGGAAACTCTTGAAAAAAATTATATTTCAGGATTTTATAAAAATCAAAAATATGCTTTTGACCCTAAAAATGATGTATATTCTGGCTATGATTGGACAAAGGAAGTTGACGAAGATGAGATGAAAGCTAAGATACCTGAAGAGATGTATGTTGCTTTAGAGGGAGAAGTTTTAGAGAGTCCAGGTTGGGAAGAGGGAATCCCAGATGATATTATTCCTATTTTTGATAAACTTTGTGAAGCTTTAGGAGAATAAGATGAAAAATATAGAAAAAAATCTCAAATATATAAAAGAGGTAAAGGCTGAAGATATAGAGTGGACTAAACTTTTTGGAGCTTATAGTTATGGAAGAAAAATAGGAGAAGATATAAAAAATAATAATCTTCTTAATTTAGAGATTTTAAAAAATATTAGAGGAGAGATAGAACACCAATCAACATTATGGACTTTGACTCCTTTTACAATGATTTTTCTCATAAGACAGTTAGAAAAAGAGTATGGAGAGAAAAAAAGGAGTATTGTTACATATTAAAAATTTATAAATTGATAGTGGAAACTATAAAAGATATAAAAAATCTTGCAAAGGAAATATTAGAAAATTTTTAGGAGGTATTTATTATGGTTAAAAAATTAAATAAAGATTTTATTTAAAAGATATGTATAATGATGATTACTATCCAAAATTTTTAGTAGATAAAGTAAAAGATTGTATAGTTGAAGTAGTTGAATTTTTAGAGAAAGAAGAGTATGAAGATTTAGAAGAAGTTCAAGAAAAACTTGATGAGATGACAGAGAAAATTAATGATTTACAAGAAGAATTTGATGAAAATGATAGTGAGATAGAAACAGTAGCAAGAGATAGTATAGGAGTAACAGTAGAGAAAATACTTGAATATTTTGGAATTGATATAGATATAGAAGAAGCTATAAGAGAAAGAGATTGGTAAAACAAAAAGATAATTAAAGTGAGGTGGTGCTTATGACATTAGTTGTTCTTTAATTTAAAGTAAGGAACAGCTTTGTCATGGGCATTTTTTATAGGAGGGATTATGGAAAATGTAAAATTTTTCCCTGATTATAAAGAGGTTTTTATAGATGAAAAATTAAAATATTATTTTAAACCTATTTGTACAATAGGAAAATATCATTTCTTAACTATTGATGGAATATTTTGTATAAAAAACTATAAGTTTGCAGAGAATGATTGCTTTGGTTTTAAGTTAAAAGATGGAAAATATGAATTTTTAGGAGATTTAGATTGTTTTGGAAAAAATGATGTAGAAAGACTTTATGATATTTTAGAAAAAGATTTTGAAGAGAATAAAAAGTCTTATCTGGATAAAAAAATAAAAATAGCTAACTATGTAGAAAATATTTTATCTAAGATAGGAGAAATAATATTTGAAGAGGAGCAAGATTTAGAATATTATATTGAAAGTTTTTATTGTTATAATATGGCAAAATACTATTATGAACTCAATAAAAAAGTGGTTTCTGTAAAAGCTCTTACAGAAAATTATGGAATAACTCCTGAAGATGAATTACTTATAGATAAAGAAGAGTTAAAAAATTGTTTGGGAGATTTCTTTATTAATATTGAATATGAATTAGAATTGACACCAGCACCTACTGAAGATATGTGTATAATGGGAGTGGATGTTGTAGAGTTTACAATGTGGGGAGAGATAGTAGGTCTTTTATATGATGAGAAAGATAATATCATTTATTTAAAAGAACAACACTCTTAAATAGTAGGGGGAATTATGGAGAGATACAATTTATCAGCAGAACATATAGTCAAATTATTATATAGAAAAGAGAATAATAGAGTAAATATTACGAATACAGATACTTTTTTTCATAATCCAATTGTAGAAAAAGTTTTTGCTAATAAGGGTAGTTATAAAATAAGTTGGGAACAGATAAATAGGACAGAGATTAGATTAAAAATAGCTTTACCCAGAGTTTTAAAAAGATATTATCACGAATGTGGAGATTTTGATATAAATAGTTGTTTTAGTGAAATTTTAAATTTAGAAGATATTGAGTTTTCTCATAATTGGTTGAAAGAGCAATTAGAAGATGATGATTATTCTCAAGAGGAGATAGAAAAAATTTTAAAAGAAACAGATAATTTTCTGATATTTTGGACTGAAAATCAAGGGGTATGGAATGCAGGAATAAAAAAAGAAGATTTATCTTTAGAAAATCCACCTGTCTATATGACAACTAATGATGATTTATACACTTGGGAAAAAGTTACAGATGATATTGATACTTTTATTTTATTGCAAATTATTGATAATTTATCAGATAGTAAATTCTATTTTTTAACTTTTGATAGGGAGCAGATAAATTCTATTTTATCAGATAAGAAAATTTTAAAAGAGAGCTTGATAAAAAATGCCTTTGAGATAAAAGATAGAAAGATAAAACTATCTACCTATACAGAGTATGATTATACTCAAGATAGAGTCTATATTTTTAAAGTAAATAATGATGAGTTTGAAAAATGTTGGCTTATAAAATCAAAGGTGAAGAGAGATAAAACTTTCTATGTTGATGAGATTTTATTAAAAATAGCAGAGATCATCTCTTTTAATGATAGAAAGATTGCAAAAGAATTAGAATTAATTTTAGAGGATTTTCATAATTATTTAAGAAAAAATAGTAACTTTAATTATAGCTTTGATGAGATAAATTATCTCACAACTGAAGAAAAGATTGAACTGAAAGTTGTGGCTATGATTTTACTTTTAAATGAAAGTGGCTATATTTGTTATTTAGATTGGAAATGTGAGCTAGAAGATTTTAAAATACTTTTTGATGTAATTAAAAAACTTGGTATAGATGAAAATATCTATAATTTTAATAGATTAAAACTTAATGAAGATGATGATATAGAAGTTTGGAGTAGAGAGTTTAATAAAAAAGGAATTTTCATTGGAAATATTGATACTAATTCTGACAGTTATTCAATTTTCCCTACAACTAAGAAAAGTTTAGAAGAGTTAAGAGAATTGGGAGATAAAATTGGTGTAAAAATAGATTTTTTATCTTACGTAGAGGAGGATAGTATGGATAAAAATTGGCAAGAGATGTATGAAAGAAATAAAGAGAAATTTAGATGTAAAATAGATTTAGATAGTTACTTTACTGAAAAGAAAATTGGAGAGATGGAAGTAGATACCCTAAATATTGGAGAGGTAAATCTACCTACTGGAGAAATTTTAGCTTGTGACCCATTGGTAGAATTAGAGGACGCAAAAACATTTATCCAAAGAGTTCCTACTGGGAAATATCCTGTAAAAATATCAGTAGTTCCAAGTAAAGAGTATGGAGATAGATATGCTTGTGTAAAAGTAGAGTTCAGTAAAAATAAACCAGTAATCTATGAATTAGCTGTAACAGGTGTAGAGGAAGATATGGACGAAGCTAATGAAAATGAATTTTATGGATTTGGTGTAGATGCAGGAATGGGCTGTGTAGTAGATAAAAAAACTCAAGAGGAATATATAAAATATTGGGAAAAATTAGTTGAAGAAGAAGAGGCTGACAATCCATTTGATGATATATTTGATGATTTATTAACAGAGAGTGCTAAAAAATATCCTAAATATCAAAGAGAATATGGAGATTGGGCTAATTGGACAATTCCTAATACAGATTTAAATATTCCAATTTTTACATCAGGGTGGGGAGATGGATATTATTCATGTTACTTTGGATATGACAAAGATGGAGAGCTTTGTGGATTTTATATCCATTTTATAGATATTGAAAGAGAATATTCTGATGAGGAAGAAGAGGAGTAAAATGGAATATAGATTAATTCAAGATGATGTATTCAATCATAAAGATTGTTATTATGCTCACTGTATAAGCAGAGATTATGCTCTTGGAGCTGGAATTGCTGTGGAATTTGATAAAAGATACAATATGAGAAATAGATTATTAAAACTAGCTAAGGAAAAACCAGAAACCTTAGATGAAAAATGTATAGAAGTAGAAAATGTATTTAACTTGATAACTAAGGAAAAATATTGGCAAAAACCAAGTTATAAATCTTTAGAAGAATCCTTATTAGAGATGAAAGAGAAACTATCTAAAAATAAAAATATAAAAAAATTAGTTATGCCAAAAATAGGTTGTGGACTTGATAGATTATCTTGGGGTAAGGTTGAACCTATGGTACAAGAGATATTTAAGGATTTGGATATAGAGATAGTAGTATGTTATTTATAATTAGGCTGGAGGGATTCATATGTCAAAAAAAGTATGTGAAAGAAAGGCTGGTTATTTAGCTTTTTGGGCAGGAAACTTTAAAGATGTAGAAGATTTCTATAAATATATTCAATCATTTTACTGTATCTTTGAGGGAGAAGAGGACGAATATAATCCTGAATATAATTTTTTAGAAAAAGATTTTAATAAAGAGTTAGAAAAAATCTTTTCTGTAGAAAGAGAGTGGAAAGAAAAATTTGAAGAGATGTTTGAAGAATACTTTAATAGATTTGAATATGATTTTGGAGTAACTTTTGATGAGGATTTCCAAGTATGTGGAAGTAGTGAAGAGCCAACAGATGAATTAGAAGTTTTATTTAAAGATTGGAAGGAATTAATTGAGCCTGTAAAAAAATTCTTAGGAAAGGATAAATTTGATAAAAAATATAATTGTTTCTTTGGAATACCATCTTGTAAATATAGTGGAATTATCCCAAAAATCTCTAATGAATGGGGAGAACTTGAATTTTTAGGAAATGTAAAAGAGAATACTTTTTCAAATGATATAGCAGAAGAGTATAATTGTTAAAAGGAAAGTGATATTATGGTAGAAATGAGTGAATTAGCAAAAGAATTTGTAGAATTTTTTAACTGTGAGTATGAATATTTCCCTAATAATACCTATGAAGAGATAATGGAAAAGTTTGAAAAATATGTGGAAGAGGGAAAAGAGAAAGGATATTTCCCTGTAATTGTAACAGTAGATGAAACTCTTTTAGAATGTTTTTCTTTTAATGTATCAGATGATGAAGAGTTTACCATAGAAGATGTAAGAAAATACAGAGAAAAGTATATTTCCTCTATCTATTCAGAAGGTGGAGAAAATATATTGAGAGATTTAATAGCTAGAAGAAAAGATGAAGCTGAAGATGATGAAGTGGATTGGGAAGAGGAAATATTAGGAGAGTTTGAAGATAGTGGAGAAGATAGACTTAACTCTCCAATAGGATTTTTAGATTATAGAACAGAAAAACCTGAAGAGTTATTTATAGTAAAAGTTCCTGTAAAAAATCCTTGGGAGATATTTGCTTGGTTACCAATGGGAAATTGGAATGAGTGTCCTACTACTTCAGAACATATGGCAATATCAAGATATTGGTTTGAGAAATATGGAGCTATACCAATTAGTATGACACATGATGTAGTGGAGTATAGAGTGGAAAAAGTTATAAAAACAGAAGATGAAGCTATGGAAGTGGCAGTAGAGATGTATGGATATTGTCCTGATGTAGACCAAAGTTATGATACTCTTGGATTACTAGCTGGTAGTTTGGTAGATTCTAGTGTTTGGTATTTCTGGTGGGATTAGAGGTGGTTATATGATAGATAAAAAAGAATTAGAACCTTTAAAAAGAAATGCAATAGTAATAAATTATAATGAGGAGAATAGAGAAAAAATACCTAAAGGAAGTTCAAAAATTGGAGGAAAACCTGATTTACCAAAGGATTTTCAATGGTATTACTACAATGGAGAAGATTATAAAAGAAAAGTTGCAAATAGACCCCTTTCATTCTTAATGCAAATTAATTGTGAAGAGGTATATAAATACGATAAAGAGAGCCTTTTACCAAAAAAGGGAATACTATATTTTTTCTATGAGTTGATGACTATGACTTGGGGATTTTCTCCTAAAGATAGAGGAAGTGCAAGAGTTTTCTATTATGATGGAGAGATAGAAGATTTAGTACCTACTGATTTTCCAGAGGATATGGAAGAAGATTGTATAATTCCTGAAGCTAAAATAGATTTTGAAAGTATGAATGATTATCCTATTGATTTTTTAGATTACTATGATGATGAAGATAGTAATGAAGAGATAAGAAGAAAAGAGAAAGAGATTGAAAAAGATTTAGAGGAATTAGGATATAAAACTGATACAACAAAACTTTTAGGACACCCAGAACTTATTCAAGGAGAGTATTTTGAAGAGTGTGAGGGAGTTGCTAGGAAAAATCTTTATTATGGTTCTGCACCTATAAAATATGGAGATTTAAAAGGTGAGATAAGGGAAAATGCTAAGGATTGGATACTGCTTATGCAAATGAGTGAGTTTGAGTTTGAAGATTATGGACTATATTTTGGAGATTGTGGAAAGATATATTTTAATATTAGGAAAGAGGATTTAAAAAATAGAAACTTTGATAATGTATGGTTAATTCTTCAATGTTACTAGGGAGAGGAGGTTTTTATGAAAAGAGCCTTTGAATTTGTTGATGAAAAATCTCAAAAATTTTGGTGGATAGAAACATCAGAAAATAAATTTGTAGTCAATTATGGAAAGATAGATACCATAGGAAAATATGAGATTAAAGAATGGGATAGTGTAGAAGAGTGTGAAAAACAAGCTGCAAAACTTATTAACTCTAAAATAAGAAAAGGTTATGAAGAGATTAAAAGTTTTGATTTTGAAAATCACTATTATTTTGATGATATGGAGTATGATATTGATTTTCTTACTTCACACCCTAACTTTAGAGAGCATTTTACAGATGAACAACTTTATTGTAATTGTGGAGATGAGGAAACACCTTTTGGAAGTGATACAGGGAATGATGTACTTCATATAATAGAGGAGAAAATAAGAAAGAATAAAAATTTTAGTTTTGTAGATTTCCCTAAATATTTATTAGAAAAAGAGTGGGGAATAGAATACTTTGAACCAATACTTGTAACTGATGAAAAAGTCTTTGCAGAGGAACTGAAAATAAAAGATAAAGGATTGAGTAGAGAAGCTATTATCAATGAAAGTGATGAGGTAGTTATAGCTACAGCTTTTGCACAGATAAAAATAACAGGTAAGATAGATAAAGAGCTAAAAGAAAAGGCTTTGTTATCTTTAAAAAGAATGGAATTGATAGCTAAAAACTGTGGGTATAGAGAATCTAAAATTAATAAACAACTTTATAGTGATTTAGAAAGTTTTAAAAATTAAGGAGATTACTATGGAATATATAAAAGATTTTCTAAAAAATGAAGATAGAGAAAGTTTTGATGAATTGTGGGGAAATTCTACAAAGCTTGTTTGGATAGATTGGAGAGAATACGATGAGGATATAATTAATTATATAGAGAATGTAATTCAATCTGGAAAACTTATTGGAAAAAATGAAGATACTGATAACAAAATGGGATTTAATATAATTATCGAATGGAATGGAAAGAAGTATAAAATATCTTATCCTAATGAGGAAGGGTCTGATAGAGATACTACAATAAAAACTTTAAATAAGGTAATACAGCCAGAGTACGAAATAAGATTGTTTATGGAAAGCTTAGGAAGTGATACTTTAGCTTTTGTTCCTCTTGCTAAAGAAGAATGGGAAGAGTTTGAAAGAGAATTTGGAGAGGAAAAAGTAAATTATTATTTTTCTAAAATAGATGATAATAGTAAGATGTTTGAGTTGGATATGAACGAACTTTTTAAAATTTTAGATAAAAGAAAAGAGATAAAAAACTTCTTTGATTAGAGGTGGAATATGGAAAAATTAAGAGTAGATGATTTTGAAATAGAAGAAAATGATTGGGGATATATTTTTTCAACTTATTTTGATTTTTGGGGAGAAGAAGTAGGAGTAACATTAGATTTAGATTACAATATAAAAGATGAAAAAGAGATTTCAGAAGAAGAAATTAGAGAAGTTATAGAAAAAACTTTAAAAAACTTGAATCCTCTTTTAAAGAAAGCTGAAAATAATAGAAATCAACTCATAGAACTTTTAAAAGAAAAAAACTTATATAGAATTAGCAAATGAATGGATAGCAGGAGCTGAAGAAGTAGAGGGAAAAGAAGGGTATTATTTAATAGATGATGAAGAAGTTCATATCCCTATTACAGAGGAAGAATTTGA